>Ga0049084_10000013_pt1 | contig 75668 bp, 64 predicted proteins | sample GreLakmeON33MSRF_FD_66720 | JGI IMG/M metagenome (GOLD analysis project Ga0049084, IMG submission 66720) | Freshwater lentic microbial communities from great Laurentian Lakes, MI, USA - Great Lakes metaG ON33MSRF | ecosystem: Environmental > Aquatic > Freshwater > Lake | place: Great Lakes... | reverse complement strand
CAAAAAGAGGGGGCCATTATCCCCGATAGACAACGGCATGGCGAGGGCAGAGCGAGTTTGCCGCCCCTGCAGGTTGTTTGTTCTTCTTTCACCAAGGTGAGACGTGTATACTGCTCGCCTTTTATCGGGCCAGACGGCCTGTTCGCGACTGCTCGCGAACGCGACACAGATTTTATTATGGTGCAATTTCTCGATTTTTTAGGTAATCACCTCGTGCTTACCGGCATGTGGATTGTCGCAGTGATCGCTATTATTGCGTATCACCAACGCACCTCGGGTAAAGCAGTAGGGCCAGCGGGAGCAGTCTCTTTAATCAATCGCCGTGACGCCATTGTGGTAGATGTGCGGGAAAAGAAGGAATTTGATTCGGGTCATATCGTGGATTCAATTAACATTCCGATGGTGAAGCTGAGCCAGCGCATAACGGAATTACAGAAGCACAAGGACAAACCCATCGTGGTTGTGTGCAAATTGGGGCAGCAATCGGCCGATGCGGCCAAGACGCTGCAAGCAGCAGGCTATGCTGAAGTGTTCAAACTGGCTGGTGGCCTCACAGAATGGAAGGCCCAATCAATGCCTCTTGTGCAGAAATAAACAGATTTTATAGAAAAATAGTGAGTAACTAAGGACTTCCCATGGCAGAAAATGACACAAACGACCAAGCTGCCCCAGCGCCCGCCGGCGGTGGCCAGGCTACAGGCCCTCAATTTGCAATTCAGCGAGTGTATTTGAAAGATGCGTCTTTTGAGTCACCGCGCAGTCCGGTTGTATTCCAGAACAAATGGGCACCGCGAATCAATTTCGATATCAAGACCCGCACCGAAAAGATTCAGGACGATGTTTACGAAGTGGTGTTGGTGCTGACCGCAGAAGCACAACTGGAGGAGAAGGCTGCATTTCTGGTAGAGGTGCATCAGGCTGGCATTTTCACCATGAAAGACTTCGATGCAGTACAGTTAGAGCAATTACTGGCCACTGTGTGCCCGACAATCCTGTTTCCTTACGCCCGTGAAACGATCGACACTTTTGTGGTGAAAGGCAGTTTCCCGGCGCTGATGCTGTCTCCGATTAATTTCGATATGCTGTACGCGCAGCAGAAGCAGCAACGGCTAGAGCAAGCAAATGGCGCCAATGGCGCTGCCGCGAATCCAATCCCCGCACCATAACCCGTTCACTAGTTTCCGTTTATGAAGCCGAGCTGACGCCAGGCTTCATAAACGACGACTGCAACAGCGTTTGCCAGATTCAGGCTCCGACTATGCTGCTGCATAGGAATGCGCAGCAATTGTGCAGATCCCAGCTCTGCACGCACCGCATCAGGTAGCCCACGAGATTCGGGGCCAAATACCAAATAGTCATCAGCTTGATAGTTTATCTCGGTGTAAAGGCGCGTAGCTTTGGTACTGACTCCGAATAAGCGCCCGCCATTAATGCTGGTTTTGAAATCCAGCCAATCCTCGTAAACCTCCATCCCAGCAAATTCATGGTAGTCGAGACCGGCGCGACGCATCTTCTTGTCATCCAGGGTAAATCCGAATGGTTTGATCAAATGCAATCGAGAACCAGAGTTGGCTGTCAATCGAATGATATTTCCGGTGTTTTGAGGTATTTCAGGTTCAAAAAGAACGATATTGATCAAAATTTAGCCATCTAATGTGAACGTCGTAGATATAAATACGACTGTTTTAGCCTGCTAAAAATCCAGAAATAAGCAATTTATTTCTTCCCGGCTTCGACCCATCTGCGTTTTATCAGCAGATCACGTTAAAAATGGGTAATCATACTTACCCTAATTAATCCCGATAGCAGATTGATTTTGTTTTAGAATTTAGTGGGTTAAACGATATCAGTTTACAAGTTCCCTTAAGTTTTGCCAGCCGGCCTGCGCAAGACTCGATTTATGACCCCTTAGTGAAAGGGATTTGCAGGAAACAGAATCTAATCTGGATTCAACCAAAGGTATTAAAACGGACGAGCGATGATGCAGTTTTTCAAGAAGAAAGCAAAGTCTTCGAGTCGCGTTGGGGTCTTCGTTGCCGGAGACAAACTGGCAATCTCCCATGTCGCGGATCATGATGGCGCGCCTTATTTGCTCGATTGTGAACGCATCGTTCTGCCATCTGAAAAAGATCTGGGCAAGGTGTTGGCGAAGACCGTGAAAGAAATGGGTCTGGAAGGCAAGCAGTGTAGTTTTGTGCTGAGCCGCAAAGATTACAATCTGCATCTGGTCGAAGCACCGGAAGTTCAGCAAGATGAGTTGCGAGCCGCAGTGCGCTGGAAGATCAAAGATCTGTTGGACATGAAAGTTGATGAAGCGGCGATCGATGTGTTCGAAGTTCCAGAAGACGCCTATCGAGGCCGCAAGATGGTGTATGTAGTTGCGGCGCACAAAACACGAATTCAGCAAATAGTGGATCTGATTGCCGAAAGCGGCATGGAATTAGCGGTAATCGATATACCCGAATTAGTGATGCATAACCTCGCGCGTTATTACATTGCCGATGAGTCCGGGGTTGCATTCATGGATCTGCGGCGTGCAGGCAGTACGATGAACATCAGTTGTAAAGGCGAGTTGTATTTGACCAGACGGATCAATACCTAGCTCGATCCAGATGTCATGCAGACACCAGAATGGGAAGGTTTGCGCGAAAGACTTGTACTAGAGGTGCAACGCTCGCTTGATTATTACGAAAGCCAGATGGGCAAGAATCCAATTACGCGAATCGTAATTTCGCAGCGGCAATACGATACGCAAGCGATGGTGAGTGCTTTGAATGGCATGCTCTCGGCAGAAGTAACAGCGCTTGATTTATCCCATGTGCTGGATGGCGATGTGGAGTTGAATCCCGAAGCACAGCAAATTTGCATGTCTGCTATTGGCGCCACACTTCGTGTTGGCAAAAAGAAATCCGGCTCTCAGGCTGGTGCGCAGGAAGCTACCTGATGGAACAGCAAATAAATCTTTATTTACCGGAATTCAAGGTCAAGAAAGATCCTTTGACCACATTGGTGATGGGGCAAATTCTGGGCGGCGTGGTCGCGGTTATGGTTTTGGTCAGTGGGTATCAACTATTAACGCGCTGGCAGCTGAATGCGGACCTTGCGCAGTTGCAGGCAACCCTGCAAGAAGAAACCCGGAAAACTGGCGAGCTGGATGCATTGTTGATCGGGCGTTCGGAAAACACAGAGTTAACTAAGCAACTGGAGGAGGCAGAAGACACATTATTGTCGCGTCGCCAAATCAAAGGCTTTCTCAATGAAACGCAATTAGGCAATGTGATCGGATTTTCCGAATTTTTTAAAGACCTGTCGCGAGCCACGATTGATGGGTTGAGTTTAACTGAATTTACACTCAGCAATGGCGGTGAAAACGTGACTCTAAGTGGGCTAGCGCTGGATTCTGCCATGGTGCCTCGTTATGTAAGCAATCTCAAAGCAGCTGAAAGCTCGCTTCGCAATAAGCATTTCAGCCCCAGCATTAGCCGAGATAGTGCCAGTGCCCAGTATTTTTCATTCTCGATGAGTTCGACCAATGAATGAACGCCTGAAGGAACAACTGAATGCGGCGATCGGAAAAATCGAAACGAGCAAACAGTCTGAAAAGTTGTTGGTTATGTTTATATTGCTGGCAGGACTGGTGCTTGGCTATTTGTCGGTGGCTTATGATCCATTGAGCGCACAGAAAACTTAGTTAAGTGCACAGCATTATCACTGCAGTACAAGGCATCAAGACTGACCTTGGTATTACGAAGGCCCTCAATGGGATTTTGGAAGTGAGTCAGACCGGCTCCTACACGCTGATGGTTACCAACTATGGAACCGATGCGACCACCGGTGGCGCCGGGGGCACCATTGTCGTGACAGATGTGCAGCCAGCGGGTGTAACCTTTAATAACGCTTCAGGAACGGGGTGGTCATGCAGCGTTGGACCACTCAACTGTACCTATGCGGGAGTTTTAGGCGTTGGCACCAGCACAACCATAACACTCAATGTGACCGTTACCGGCATTGTCGGACAGAATGTAACAAATACGGCGAGTGTTGCGCCTGGCACGTTTAACTTCGACGCGAACTCTGGCGACAATTCTGGCAACAGTATTACGACTATTGTGGCGCCTCCAGTTGCTTCCCAGGAAAAATTCCTGATTTCAGTGTCGGTACCTGGCAATAGCACCCAGATTGGTGGTCTCGCCGCTTTCGAGAATCACGACTATATAGTCTTCGACCCGCAGACTGATGTCGGGACCATGTTCTTTGACAACAGTGTCCTCGGCTACAACGTAAAAGATGCCGATGCGGTGCATCTGTACAAGAATGGCCATATCGCAATATCTGCAGATATCGCTGCCAGTGCCGTTGGATCCAACGTGCTTGTGTTCGAACCAGAAGACATTGTGGTTTGGGATCCAATACTTGGCACTGCCACAATGTTGTTCGATGGTTCAGCTATATTCACCGGACCCATCACAGCTAACCATAATGTCGATGCGGTATACGTTAAGGACAATGGCAGAATCGTGTTGTCGACGGCTGGACCTGCGACCATTTCCTGGAATGCGGGGGCAAACACGCTGAGTTTCAATCAAGGCGACATCATTGAGTACAATCCGGTAAATGGTTCGGCAACGATGCTGATCGATGCCTCCGATGCGAATATTTTTGGGGCGGAAGTGCAGGTCAATGGACTATACATACGTGTGGATGCTACTGATCCCGACCTCAATAAACTGGTATATGTGCTATCGGTGAATGCCAACTCGACGATCGGTGTGTGTGCCCTTTGCGGTCCTGCGACCGGTACGGCATTTACGCCCGACGATATTGTGGAGATCGACTTGTCCGGCGCAAACCCGGTTACCAAAAATCTGTTTGTGGGGGACGTAGCATTAGGCATATTTGAGCCCGCTGACAATAATCGGGAAATTGATGCCATCCACGTTATCGAAGATGGATATATGGGGCACTTCTCAATTTCGCAATCCCAGGCCGGCAGCACCTGTCAGGCAGGCAAGATTACCATTCGCAAGCACAATGGCCTCTCCCACAATACTGATCTGGATTATGCGGGAACAATTCGGATTACTACGGGTATTAATCAAGGCGACTGGTCGCTCGCAGTTGGTAATGGCACCTTGAATAATGGTTCCTCCAATGACGGTGCGGCAACCTATACCTTCGTGCCAGCGGACAACGGCGCCGTCACACTGTCGCTCGCGCAAACTACGGTGAGCACTATCAATGTCAATGTCACCAATGGCATCACTCGGGAGGGCAATTCGGAAGATCCGAATTTTGTCTATAACAATGTGATCACCAACGTCACTTATCGGGACGAGTGGAGCGCAGCCAGTTTTACCAATAACAATGGCTCAACATTCTGGAATGGTAACTGGATTGAAAACGATGTGGAGGGTGTTGGACCTTCTGCAGGCAATATCCTGGTTAATGCAGGCAAACTGGAAATCGCTTCAACAGTTGCCAACCCGACTCCGGATCTTGCCCGCAAGGCCAATCTGAGTCTGTTCTCGGTAACGCAAAACGTTTTCCTGAATTTTCAATACGCTTACCAGTTCCTGAATTCAGGCAGTGACATACTCATCGTTGAGGCCAGGCCCACTGGCGGCGCCTGGACCACCGCACGCACCTTCAGCGGTATTGGCGGCACGAATCTTACTTTGCAATCAGAAAGTCTGAATCTAACGACATTGCTGAGCTCCCCCGTGTGGACTGCTAATACCGAGATACGCTTCCGCATTACAGGCGGTTATACCGGAACCAGTCGTATGTTTTTCGACAATATTGAAATTGCAACCGGCACAACTGATTGCGGCATCGGCTCGATCCAACACTATGAGATTCGTATTGATGGCCAAACCGGAACATCAGCATTGCAAGTGCCGGGTATTGCCTGTGTCGGTTCGGTGGTGACGATTACCGGGCATGACCTCAATAATTTCCCTTCTGCCTCGGGCGAATCAATTACTCTGAATACCAGCACCAACAAAGGTGATTGGACCCTGACCTCTGGCAATGGCGCATTCAACAACGGTGCACTCGGTGATGGTATCGCCACTTACAACTTTGCGCCGGGCGAGCAGGCTGCCACTTTCATGTTCAACTACACCAATCCAACGACTAATCCTGAAGTCGTGAATATAAATATGAGTAGCAGCTATGTGGTAAATGCGTCAGAAGATCCGTCGCTGGCGGTGCAGCAAGCGGGTTTGCTGTTCTATAACAAAACTGCCAGCCAGCCGGTCAACGTGTCGCCAATTCCGTTCCAGATTGCTGGCAAGAATTCCAATGTGAATCCAGATCTGCGACTTATTACCATCGAAGCTGTTCGTACCAGTGACAATAACCCACTGGCATGCGCTCCACTCTTCAATGCCGGTAACACCCTATCCCTGGGATTTGCGGCAGAGTGTCTGGACCCCGGGGTGTGCTCAGCCTCTCTCAGCAATCAAATGACAATTAACGGCACAACGATGACGCCGGCACCGACCAATGGTGGAGCGGGAACGTCCGCATCGTATGTTCCTATCAACATCCTTATGGTCGATCAAGGTGCAGGGCGTGTTGGCGGAAATCTGGTATTTAATTACGCCGATGCCGGGCAGGTTGAGATGCACGCGCAATTCAATATTCCACTGAACAACAATCCGGGCGGGACACTCTCCGGCAATCTAATCAGGGGCAGCAGTCTGCCGTTTATCGTTCGCCCCTTCGGTTTTGATATTGATTTCTCGGACGACAGGTCGACTAACGGCACCGGCGCAGCAGCCGTTTCCTATGCTGCTGATGCTACAGATGCCGATGACTTTGCGAGGGCCGGGCAAGCATTTAACACTACCTTGACCGCAGTCACCTGGCAGCAGGGCGATGACGCCAACAATGATGGTATTCCAGATGCGGCGGCGAGCCTGGGCGACAACAGTACCACGCCAAATTATGGCAACGAATCAACCAAAGATAATTACGATGTGTTGGTCAGTCTGGACAGTGTGGTTGCGCCTGCCATTTCGAATCCGGCCAGTGCCTTGTCGGATTCGGTGTTTGGTACATTTACCAATGGTGTGCAGACGAAGTCGATGGTCTTCAACGAAGTCGGCATCATTAACTTGTCTGCGCAGCTTATCCAGCCAGGTAGTGAACTTGCTCCCGTCACCAGAACGTTCATGGGCACCACCAGCAACGTATTCGGCAATGTCAAGAACGTCGGCCGGTTCACTCCCTTCCAATATGTCGTTTCTGGAGGCTCCATCGTTCCGCGCCCTCTGGCTGTGGCGCAATCGATGTGCATTAACAAAACTCCCACCTTTACCTACATGGGAGAGGAATTCGGATTAAGCGGAATGTTTGAAGCTCAGAACATGGCCGGGGTAAAGACGGCGAACTATGTTGATGGCTTCGTGAAACTACCGGCATTGAATAACACCACTTATTTTTCTGCGTTTGTGCCGATAGCGGGACCGGATACTGTTCTCTCCAGCAGGCTAGCGTTGGGAGCCAGCGCTCCTCTGGTTACCTGGCCCGCGAGCGGCGCTGACATGGGGACGCGGGGGAGGGGCACCCTGTCTGGCAATCTGAAATTTGCGCGGCAAGCCAGTGGTGTTGAGGACGGGCCCTACTCGGCTTTGAACATCGGCGTCAATGTGTCCGACAGTGATTCGATAGCAGTTGTCCTGGATGTCAATCTGGATGATCTATTGCTCAATGATACCAAGCTGGTGGCAGCATCAAATTTCCGCTATGGGCGCCTGCTGGTCGACAATGCTTATGGTCCGGAAACTGAACCCCTGAATATTCCATTAAGGGTTGAATACTTCGATGGCACACGCTTCATCAACAACACTGATGACAGCTGTACTACGCTGCTTTACGATGCGCCCCAGGCAGATCCGGCGCAGAGGAGCTTGTTCTTTGTGCCCCTTTCCTATCAGGAGAATCTGGCTAATCTCGAGACTGAAATTGAAACGGCGGCAGTGGCGGCCTCAACGAATGTTGTGGTAAGTATGTTTGCCGGAAGAACCGGACTTGCCTCGGGAGATAATGACCGACCATTCCTGAGCTCCGCTCCGGGCGAGGGGAATCAGGGTCGAGTACGCACCGAGTTCAATTTGAATGACGCCAATTTGCCGTTTGCATTGGATTTCCTCAGATACGATTGGCGTGGTGGCGCCGGTGAGGCTGATGTTTTTGACGAGGTTCCGGAAGGCGCGAATTATAACGATAATCCCCGCGCTACGGTCGAGTTTGGCAGCTATCGCGGCCACGACCGGGTCATCAATTGGCAGGAAATTTATATCGGTCCGAGTGGCCCCTAGAGGATTTCTACTCTGATTCTATTTCAGGGTCAGTAGCAGAATCAGTCCCCAGTTCCTTGATCTTGCGCGTTAGCGTATTTCGTCCCCAGCCAAGCAACGCAGCGGCATCACGGCGCCGACCTGCGGTATGCTTGAGTGCGATATCTATCATCGTGCGCTCAAATAACGGCGTGGCCTGATTGAGAATTCCGGTATTGCCGAGATGCAGTTGCTGATCGGCCCACGCCTGCAGTGCGTCAGTCCAATTGCCGGTCTGGTCTCCTTGCTTGGCCAGCACCGCAAATTCTGGTGGTAGGTCTGTCAAATAGACTTCACGACTTGATGCCATAACGGTAATCCAGCGACAGAAGTTCTCCAGTTGCCTGACGTTCCCCGGCCAGCTTAGCCCCAGCAGGTAGGATAAAGTCTCTGGCCGCAGTATTTTCGGTTCAACGTTCATTTCTTTGGCCGCTGCTTGCAAGAAATGGCTGGCCAGCTTCGGAATATCTTCGCGTCGATCTCGCAAACGCGGGATGTGGATTCTTATAACATTCAATCGGTGGAATAAATCCTCCCGAAACTCGTGTGTTTCAACGAGTTTTTCCAGGTTTTGATGTGTGGCAGCAATAATGCGTACATCTACCCTGATCGAGGTGTGGCCGCCTACCCGGTAAAATTCTCCATCAGACAAGACGCGCAATAATCGAGTTTGAGTCTCGGTTGGCATATCCCCGATCTCGTCGAGAAACAAGGTGCCGCTATTGGCTTGCTCAAAGCGACCCGTGCGCTGCGAGGTGGCACCGGTAAACGCGCCTTTCTCATGGCCGAACAATTCTGACTCAATAAGTTCTTTTGGAATTGCCGCTACGTTTAATGGTACGAACGGCTTGTCGCGGCGCGGACTGTGCTGGTGCAGCGCGCGCGCCACCAGCTCTTTGCCGGTACCGGACTCGCCATTGATGAGCACGGAAATATTGGAATGCGACAGACGGCCGATGGCACGAAATACTTCCTGCATGGCAGGTGCTTCACCGATGATTTCTTGAGTCTTCGTCTTGACTGCAGGCGTCGGAGACGAGTCTTTGTCGCGGGCATGCTCCAGTGCGCGCTGGGTCATGGCCACGGCTTCGTTTATGTCGAACGGCTTCGGCAAGTACTCGAAAGCGCCGCGGCTGTATGAGGACACAGCACTATCGAGGTCGGAGTGTGCAGTCATGATGATGATGGGCAGTGAAGGGTGCGACTCCTTAATGGTGGATAGCAAGTCCAGACCATTGATTCCGGGCATGCGAATATCGCTGATAATGGCATCAGGCGCTTCCTGGGCGAGTCTGTGCAGCAAGTCATCACCATTTTCAAAACTCACAGTGTTCAACCCGGTCTTGTTGAGTGATTTTTCAAGTACCCAGCGAATCGACCGATCGTCGTCCAGGATCCACACAGAATTTGGGGTATGCATAGATCGTTCCTTTTGTTTCAGTTCAATGCGAGTCAGCTGGTTTGGTTAAGGGAAGTAATATTGTGAAACGGGTTGCTCCCGGATCATTTTTGCATTCGATCAAGCCCTGGTGTTGACTGATAATCCCATGGGTAATCGACAGGCCAAGCCCGGTGCCGTCCGCGCGACCACTTATCATTGGATAAAAAATCGAATCGATTATGTCTTCGGCAATGCCTGGGCCGTTATCGACAATCTCGACACTGAGCACCAGACGGTGAAATTTCGCACCAATCGTAAGATTGCGTAATACTCGAGTCTTCAGATAAATCTTTCCCAGTTTATGTGCGACCTGAGGGCTCGACAGTGCTTGCATGGCATTGCGCACCACATTCAACATCGCCTGGATCAGTTGTTCAAAGTCGGCATGTATGGCCGGAATGCTCGGGTCATAGTCGCGAATCACTTCAATGCCGCGACCACGTGCTTCGGCCTCAACCAGATTCGCCACGCGTTCCAGTACTTCATGTATGTTGATGAAGTCTTTGTGCAATGGCTTGCGGGAACCTATCAGTCGATCTATCAGATTCCGCAGTCGGTCAGCCTCTTCAATAATCACATTCGTATAATCGTGCAATTCATTGTTGGGAAGTTCCTGTGCGAGCAGTTGCGCTGCGCCGCGAATACCACCCAGCGGATTTTTGATTTCGTGCGCCAGTCCACGCACCAATTCGCGGGTAGTGGCATGGGCATTGCTCAGTGATTCCTCGCGGCTGATGCGCTGGGTATGTTCCAGTGAATACAATTCCAGCAATGCCAGGGCCTCGCCATTCTCTTCGAAGGTATTAATCGTATAGTCCACCAGCGCCGACTTGCCGTGGGGCGTGCGCAATTCAACCATGTGTTTGGTGAAGCTGATGTTGCTGTGCAAAGCCGTCTGCATTTCACCGATATCTTCGGTCGCACCGATGAAAATTTCGCCGATGAATAATTGCATCGCCTGGCGTTCACTTATCTCCAGCAGATTCTGTGCGGCAACATTCAGATAACGCAGGCACAGCTTGTGATCCAGCAGCAACACACCGGTTTTCAGATTGTCCAACATGCGTTTATGCAAGTTATCCAGAGTCACGCCATTACTCATTTGATAGTGCGTTAAACATTGGGAAAACCAATGCAATAAACAAACCAGAACCGGGGATTGCCGAAACCCGCATGAATTCGCACCAAGTCGGGAGCCAGACACTGGCTGACGCGCCCAATACGGGCCGCATCCTGAGAATATGCACCACAGTAGTGCATGATACAAGTCAAGCTGCCAGATACATGCCGACTACCTGATTTGAAGGCATAAAAAAGCCCGGACCGAGCCGGGCTTTGGAGGCCACCCAGAAAGCTATTTAAGCGCTTCTTTGGTGGTCTTGATGATCGCTGCAGCGACCTTGTATGGATCCGCATTGGAAGCAGTGCGCCGGTCTTCCAAACGACCCTTCCAACCGTCCTGTACCGTACCAATTGGAATACGGATTGAGGCACCACGGTCTGAAATTCCGTAGCTGAACGTATCTATCGACTGGGTTTCGTGCTTGCCGGTCAAGCGCTGGTCATTGTTTGCACCATAGACGGCGATGTGGCGCTGAATATTCTTGCCGAAACCGTCGCAGATTTTGGTGAATACTGATTCATCACCTTTGTTGCGCATAAGTCCATTGGAGAAGTTGGCGTGCATGCCAGAGCCGTTCCAGTCGAGATCCTTGCCGAGCGGCTTCGGTTCCCAGTTAATAGTTAAACCATAGCGCTCTGCGGTGCGTTCCAACAGGTAGCGGGCAAGCCAAATTTCGTCGCCAGCGCGTTTTGCACCCTTGGCAAATACCTGGAATTCCCACTGGCCAGCAGCCACTTCGGCATTGATACCTTCGATGTTGATACCGGCTTCTATGCAGAGGTCAAGGTGGTCTTCGACGACATCGCGACCATGGGCGTTATTCGCACCCACTGAGCAGTAGTAAGGGCCCTGAGGCGCCGGATAGCCGCCGGCTGGAAATCCCGGTGGCAGGTTGGTTTTAGGATCCCACAGGAAATATTCCTGTTCGAAGCCAAACCAGAAATCTTGATCATCGTCATTAATAGTTGCGCGACCATTGGATGCATGGGGCGAGCCATCGGCCTTGAGCACTTCACACATAACCAGATAGCCATTGGCGCGATCCGGGTCAGGAAATATGGCGCAGGGCTTGAGCAAGCAGTCTGAATCGTCACCAGAGGCCTGTTGTGTGGAACTGCCGTCAAATGACCAAACGATGCACTCTTCCAGAGTTCCGCCAAAATTGTCCTTTACCAGCGTCTTGGAGCGCAGGCTTTGTGTTGGCTTGTAACCGTCAAGCCAGATGTATTCCAGTTTTGCTTTCATGTTCCATCAATCTCCTAAGCGGTTGCGGCTGCTTTACTGTTGTATTTACTTTGGGGTGAGCTTGCAAGGGGCTACCAGTGGATCGCGCTATACTCGATTTTCTTGGCTTGCCTTGTGTGTAGTTGAGATAGCAAAATATATGCCATCAAAGGGGTCGCTGCATAGCCCGGAAACAGGGGTTTCTCGTTAGTACATGAAAATAGTTTGCACCATGGCGGTGCCACAAGAGCATTACTGCACCAATTAGGCGCAATTCGAATCAACATCCCAAAGCACGCAATCATCAATCAGAGCCAGGCTGGTGCACTAGCAGGCGCTGAGAGCTGTTTAGTATCCAACAGAGTTAATCAATGCTGTATCTCGTCAAAGTATTTCCAGAAATCATTATCAAGAGTCGCCCGGTACGACAACGCTTCGTGCGCCAGTTGCGCAAGAATATCCGGGTGTGTTTACAGGATCTTGATGTCGGTCTGCAGGCGCGAGGGGAGTGGGATACGATCGAAGTTACTACCAGTGTCAGCGATAGCAGTATCCTTGCGCAGATCACTGAGCGGCTCGCCTGCATACCTGGCATCAGCAACTTCCTCGAAACGGAAAAGCACCCGTTACCTGAGATGGAACGCATTGTCGAATTGGCGCAGCACTATTACACGGAACAACTCACCGGCAAGACATTTGCGGTGCGCTGCAAGCGCGCAGGCAAGCACAATTTTCGGTCAGTAGACGTGGAGCGCATTGTCGGTAGTGGATTGGTATTGGGCACAGCGGCTGTCGGGGTAAATCTGGAAAACCCTGAAGTTACTGTGCAACTGGAAATTCGCCATCAGGAACTGTATATCGTGCGCCGCCAGCACCGGGGTCTTGGTGGCTTTCCACTGGGCTGCCAGGATGCAGTGCTTTCCCTCATTTCCGGAGGCTTTGACTCTGCGGTCTCCAGCTACTTGAGCATCAAGCGTGGCTTACAAACGCACTACTGTTTTTTTAATCTTGGTGGCAAGGCGCATGAATTTGCGGTGAAAGAACTGGCGCTGTTTTTGTGGTTGAAATATCACACGTCACACCGCGTAAAGTTTGTGACTGTGCCATTCGAGCATGTCGTCACCGAGATTCTGGACAAGATTGATAATGCGCAGATGGGCGTGGTATTGAAACGCATGATGCTGCGGGCGGCCGATAGAGTCGCCGCTAAATTGCATATTGCAGCGCTGGTAACCGGAGAAAGCGTCGCCAAGGTTTCCAGTCAAACCCTGGCGAATCTTGCAGTTATAGATAAAGTGGCAAACTCGCTGGTATTGCGGCCGCTGTGCACAATTGATAAGCAGGACATCATCGATTTGTCCCGCAAGATTGGTACGGAAGATTTTTCCAGGAATATTCCGGAATACTGCGCGGTGATTTCCAACAAGCCGACGACACGAGCGAAAAAGGAACGCATCGAGCATCAGGAAACAAAATTTGATTTTGCGATTCTGGATGAGTCGATCAAAAACGCCCATTACCAATTGATCACTGAGCTCGATCTGGGAAGCAATTCTGACCAGATTGAGATCGCTATCGTCAATGCCGCCACATCCGGAGATGTAATTGTCGATATTCGCCATCCGACCGAAGCCGAGCTGCAACCCTTAAAATTACCCCCGGAAAATGCCTCGGCAAAGGTGCTTTTGATACCGTTCTATGAGCTGCGAACCAGCCTCAGCCAATTGAACCAAAAACAGCGCTTTTTACTGTACTGTAACAAGGGCATGATGAGTCGCCTGCACGCAGCCTACTTGCAGGATGAAGGGTTTGGCAACATTGCCGTATTCGAACCAGGCACTCGCCTGCTGGTAGCCAAATAAGCAGGAAAACCGCGCAAGTCTCGTGTATACTCGCCGCCTTTTGTGCCCCTCAACCTGAATAGCCCTTAATCTGGCTCCCGACCTGGAGCTTAACCTGGATAGACAGCGCCGCATTGCCGGGACGGAAACAGTCATCCCGTAATCAGCCAAGCGCAGTCGAAAGTGAACACAGCTGTGATAGAAAAAATTCGAAATATCGCCATTATCGCCCACGTCGACCACGGCAAGACGACACTCGTTGACAAGTTATTGCAGCAGTCGGGCACCATGGGTGAGCGTGGCAAGAAAATGGAGCGGGTCATGGACTCCAATGACCAGGAGCGTGAGCGCGGCATCACCATTCTCGCGAAAAATACCGCAATCAATTTTCGTGATTTTCACATCAACATCGTGGATACACCCGGCCACGCCGATTTTGGCGGTGAGGTAGAGCGTGTGTTATCCATGGTCGACAGCGTGTTGTTGTTGGTAGATGCCGTTGACGGCCCGATGCCGCAGACACGCTTCGTCACCCAGAAAGCATTCGCCCAAGGATTGAATCCCATCGTCGTGATCAACAAGGTTGACCGGGATGGTGCGCGTCCGGACTGGGTGGTCAGCGAGGTCTTCGACCTGTTTGACAAGCTCGGCGCTACTGATGAGCAACTGGATTTTCCCATTGTCTATGCATCGGCCTTGGAAGGAACGTCCGGATTGGATATGAAACATATGAGCACTGATATGCAGCCGCTGTTCGAAACTATTATTGCTAAAGTGCCGGCGCCTGATGTCATCATCGACGCTCCTCTGCAGATGCAAATCAGCGCGCTGGATTACAACAGCTATGTAGGCGTCATTGGCATCGGTCGCATCACCCGCGGCAAGGCGCGCACGAACCAGCCAGTTATTGTCATTGACAGACATGGCAAGCAACGCAAAGGCAAGATTCTGCAAGTGAAGAGCCACCTCGGCCTTGATCGTATTGACGTACCGGAAGCGCACGCAGGCGAGATCGTCTGTATTACAGGCATCGATAAGTTGAATATTTCCGACACCCTCTGTGATCCGGAATTGGTCGAAGCGATGCCACCCTTGCTGGTGGACGAACCTACCATCAGCATGACATTTCAGGTAAACGACTCACCATTCGTCGGGCAGGAAGGCAAGTACATCACCACACGTCATATCAAGGATCGTCTGGAACGGGAATTGTTGTATAACGTGGCTCTGCGTGTCGAGCCAGGCGAGACTCCTGACAAGTACAGGGTATCAGGACGCGGTGAATTGCATTTGTCCGTGCTGATCGAGAGCATGCGCCGGGAAGGATTCGAACTGGCGGTGTCACGACCTGAAGTTATTATTCACGAGGTAGACGGTGAAAAGCGTGAACCTTACGAAGCGCTGGTCATTGACTGTGATGAGAAACATCAGGGCGCAGTAATCGAAGAACTGGGTCAGCGTCGCGCCGAAATGAAGGACATGATGCCGGATGGCAAAGGGCGGGTGCGTCTGCAGTTTCTTGTGCCTACCCGCGGCCTTATTGGCTTTCGCTCCCAGTTCCTGAGCATGACTTCAGGCACAGGGTTGATGACTCACATATTTGACCACTATGGTCCTTATAAGGAGTCTGAACTCGGCGCGCGCAACAATGGTGTTCTGGTATCCATGGTCAAGGGCAAGACGCTGGCTTTCGCTCTATTCAACCTGCAGGATCGTGGGCGTCTGTTCATTGCGCCCAATATCGAAGTATATGAAGGCATGATCGTTGGGCTGCACAGTCGTGATAACGACCTTGTGGTAAATCCGACAAAAGGCAAGCAGCTCACCAACGTTCGCGCGTCAGGCAGTGATGAAAATATTCTACTCACTCCTCCGGTGATACATACTCTGGAGCAAGCCATGGAATTCATCGTAGATGATGAACTCGTGGAAGTGACTCCCATCAGCATTCGCCTGCGCAAGAAGTATCTCACCGAGAATGAACGCAAGCGCATGAGTCGCGGCTCTTCCAATCGAGGTTTGTAGCGCGTTCAGGGCAAAACTTTGAGATAAGGGCTGCAGTAGCCTAAACTGGGAAACCCTTTTATCGGGGTTATCCCTGGCCTGTTGAATCAATCAGGACGGCGCATGGCATGTTAGTGCTATTTCCGGAAATCAAACCGTATAAACGGCATCAGTTGCGAGTGTCCGACTTGCATGAGCTGTATCTGGACGAAGCCGGCAACGCCACTGGCATACCAGTAATATTTGTCCACGGCGGGCCGGGCGGAGCCTGTGATGGCAGTTCACGCCGGTTCTATGATCCGGCAATATTTCGCATCATAACTTTCGATCAGCGCGGTTGTGGCAGGTCAACACCTCACGGTGAGCTCAGGCACAATACAACGCAGGACCTGATCGCCGATTTCGAAGCGATTCGGCAATATCTCAAGATAGATAAATGGGTGATGTTTGGCGGGTCCTGGGGATCCACTCTCAGTCTGTTGTACGCCCAGTCTTATCCTCAACATGTGCAAGCATTGATCTTGCGTGGTGTATTCCTGTGCCGTCAGCATGATCTGGATTGGCTTTACAAGGCTGGCGCCAACCGGGTATTTCCAGACTATTGGAAAGACCTCGTCCACAATATCCCCGAAGCGGAAAGCAACGATCTGGTAGCAGCCTATCATGCCCGTCTGACCGGAGACGATGAGTTGGCGCGTATGGCAGCAGCGAAGGCCTGGGCCGCATGGGAAGGCAATTGCTCCAAGCTGCGCCCAAGTACCGAATTGTTGGCAAAGCTGACCAAACCCCACAATGCACTGGCTCTGGCGCGAATCGAGACGCACTATTTCGTGAACAAGGGCTTCATTGCCCAAAACCAGATCTTGGAAAACATGGCTGTGCTGAAAGAGGTACCGGGATGCATTGTGCATGGTCGCTACGATATGGTTTGTCCGCTCGATAATGCCCAAGCCCTGCATCAGCGTTGGCCGGCATCCGAACTGCATATCATACGTGATGCGGGACATTCGGCATCAGAACCAGGCACTGTCGACGCATTGATCAGGGCGACTGGTGACATCGCCAGGAATTTAAAAACGGTTGGTTGAAGCCGGAGGTTCCTGTGATTGCTTTGTTGCAACGAGTGAATTGGGCCAAGGTCAGTATTGCGCAAGTACAGCATGCTGCAATTGCCAGAGGGCTGCTGGTCTTCGTCGGCATGGAAAAAAACGACACTGATGCAAGTGCCAGCAAGTTGCTCGACAAAGTCTTAACCCTGCGTATTTTTAGCGACGCTGCCGGCAAGATGAATCTGGATTTGCGGGAAGTTGCAGGCGAGTTGATGCTCATATCCCAATTCACATTGGCGGCGACTACTGATAAGGGCCTACGGCCTGGATTCTCATCCGCAATGCCACCAACCGAGGCGCAAGTTCTCTATGAGTTTTTGCTGAGAACCGCTACTGCCCGACATCCAATAGTGCGCAGCGGACAATTTGGCGCGGATATGCAGATCGCGCTGGAGAATGATGGACCGGTTACATTTATTCTGAAGAGCTGACGTCTAGTCTTTGGTCAGAACGAAACTACCGAGACTATTTGTCAGAAATTGGCTGTTGTTGATCCTTGTTGTCTTCTTTTTCTTTTAATTCTTCCTGCTTGCGAACGTACCTGCCAGCCAACAACCCTAGTTCGAACAATAAACACATCGGAATAGCCAATATGGATTGGGTAAATGGATCCGCTGGTGTCAGGAACATCGCTATTACAAAGTTGGCTACTATGATATAAGGCCGTTTTTCGGCCAGCGAATCTGGATCGGTCAAGCCGGCCCAGATACACAAAAAAACCGCAACGGGGATTTCAAACGCCACACCGAATGCCAGAAATATGGTGAGCGCGAAACTGAGAAAGCTGGAAATATCCGGAGTTACCAGCACTCCTTCTGGCGCCACTGAAACAAAAAAACCGAATACAAATCCAAACAGCACATAGCGTGCGAAGGCAATGCCAGCATAGAACAGTAGCACGCTCGATATAAATAATGGGATCGCCACCTGCTTTTCATTCTTGTACAAGCCGGGCGCGATAAATGACCAGAGTTGATACAGGACATAAGGCGCGGCCAGCAGGAACGCCACATAAAATGTGAGTTTGAATGGCGCGAAGAATGGCGAGGTGGGATCGATCGCGATCATACTGGAGCCTTCCGGCAACACAGAAATGAGCGGATCTGCGACATAGGTATAAATATCGTTGGAAAACGCGAACAGCGCAAAGAACAGCACGACCACAGCAACGATGCTCTTGAGAATACGGTCACGCAATTCGATCAAATGATCAATCAGCGTAAGTTCTTTTTCGTCTTCAGCTGAGGCCATTTTCAGATTTGGTTTCGGTGGTGGTTGGAGTGTGGGTTGCTGTGAGAGTCTCGGCTTGGGCTAGCTTGGGATTCTTGCCGCTGCCATATGGATTGCGCGTAATTCCTTCCACATGTTCGCCGGCATCTTCCAGTTCTTGCTGAATCGATTTTTTCTGGGTCAACTGGGCATCAGTGCTCTTCGATGCGCCGGGATCAAAATCTTTTGAGTTGACGATGTTACTCACCGACTCTTCGACTTCTTTGGCGGTGCCTTTTACTTTCGCCTTGGCTTCTTCGATATCTGCCAGTATGGATTCGTTGTGTAACTGGCGACGAATCTCGTCCGTATTGAGCTCCCTCTCTATCTCCGCTTTGACTTTGTAGAAGCTGCGTCGGAAGCGACCAATCCACAGACTGGCAGTCTTTACTGCCATGGGCAGGCGCTCGGGTCCGATGACTATCAGGGCTACGATGAAAACAACCAGTAATTCAGCAGTGCTGACATTTAACATAAGCAGTAGTCGTTTTGAAACAAGGTGATTCGCAGGTGAGCTATCTGCTGTGGAGTAGCTGATTTTTTGTAATTAACACAAAGCAATTAACTTTCAGTTAAGAACCTGTTTTTCAAAGTCAGTAGAACAACAGTTAGCGTGACTAATTGAGCTATTTTTCCGCTTTAACATCGTCCTTTGAATCAGCGTCTGCCGTATCGGCATCAGCGTCCTTCTTGGCGTCGTCGTCTTTCATGGCAGTTTTGAAACCTTTCAATGCACCACCGAGATCCGAGCCAATATTGCGCAACTTCTTCGTGCCAAATAGCATCACGACGATTATCAAGATTATAAGAAGTTGCCAAATGCCTACCCCACCTATACCCATTGTAAACCTCCAATATCGAAGCGCATGTGTTTACGTTTCGAAGATTAATTATTGCGAGCAGCCTTTTCATCAAGGCCGGATATATTAAAGCGTTTCCTGAGTTCGTCCAACACCTGATCTGGACCAAGATTCAGATGGCTCAGCATCACCATGCTGTGAAACCACAAATCAGCAGTTTCACTGATTACTGCCTGGCGCTTGTCAATTGCTTGCGCGGCGCCTTCGTATTCCTTAGCGGCCAATATCGTCTCTGTGGCCTCTTCGCCGACTTTTTCAAGAATTTTATTTAGCCCTTTTGCATGCAAGCTGGCGACGTAGGATTCTGTACTCTTGGCTCCCTTGCGTTGCTCCAGTATAGCGGCTAACTCGGATAATAGATCGCTCATAAATAGTATTTGTTAATCTGAATGAGTGCGTGGAATGCGGGATAGGGTTATTTGTTGTACAGCTGCTTGGGATCTCTTAGTACAGGCTCAAATGACCGCCAGCTGTCCCCGTCCAGACGTTGGAAGAAACAACTTTCACGGCCGGTGTGGCAGGCAATACCGCCGACCTGTTCGACCCGGTAACAGACCGCGTCATGGTCGCAATCCAGCAGTACATCCACAAGTTTTTGTACGTTTCCAGACTCCTCGCCTTTGCGCCAGAGTCTGCCGCGAGATCGAGACCAATACACTGCCCTGCGTTCAGCTACTGCTGTTTGCAGTGCTTCCCGATTCAGCCAGGCCTGGGTTAGCAAGCGGCCAGTGTGGGCATCCTGTGCAACCACCGGTACCAAACCATCTGCATTCCACTTAACTTGATCGAGGTACGACGACATCGGCTGAGTATGCTACTTCAAAGCTTAAAATACAAAAGGAAGACTCCCGCCAGACCCAATGTCAGCGTCACCACAGGCAGCCCATTGAGAGCCTGCTGCACGCTTGGCAGAGCACTGACTAACGCAAGCAGCAGGGCTATTCCGCCGGCGCCGCGAAGCTGCTGTCGGTGTCGCGCCTGATTGCGTTGGGCTTGTTCCTGGCCCTTGAGCAAAGAACGGTTGATCTCCCCAAGTTGCTTGCTTGCGGTTACGGCGTCTATAAGTTGCTGCGGCAGCTGTGGTAATTGGTCAATCCAGTTAGGTATGTTCTCCTGCAAGCGTGCGAGCAGGGTGAAAGGATTGAGGCGCCGGGTATTCCAGTTTTCCAGATAGGGCAAAGCGGTCTGCCACAGGTCGAGCTCGGGATAGAGTTGGCGCCCCAGGCCTTCGACGTTGAGCAAGGTTTTTTGCAGAAGTACGAGTGAGGGTTGTACCTGCATATCGAAGCGGCCGGCAGTGCGAAACAACTGCACCAGCAACTGACCGAAGGAGATGTCTTTTAATGGCTTTTCAAATATCGGCTCGCACACGCTGCGCATGGCGGCTTCGAATTCCGGGATGCTGGTACCGCTGGGGACCCAGCCACAGGCGACGTGCAATTCTGCCACCTTGCGATAATCTCGTTTGAAAATTGCCAACAGGTTTTTCGCCAGATACTCCTGATCAGCGTTGCTCAAAGAGCCGATAATTGCGCAGTCAATTGCTATGTATTGCGGGTTTACAGTCTGGTCCTTGGCGACGAAAATATTGCCGGGGTGCATGTCCGCATGGAAAAAATTGTGTTCGAATACTTGCGTGAAGAAAATATTCACACCCGTTTCCGCGAGTTTTTTCAAATCGATCTGATGACGCTTCAGTGATTCGATATCTGATACCGGTATGCCGTAAATGCGCTCCATAACAAGCAGGTTACGGCGCGTAAAGTCCCAGTAAACTTTTGGCACATACAACTGGCAGGAGTTTTCGAAATTGCGCTTAAGTTGACAGGTGTTCGCGGCTTCAGCTTGCAGATTAAGTTCGTCCGTGATGATCTTTTCATAGTCATTCACAACATCGATCGGGCGCAGGCGCTTTCCCAATGATGAATATCTCTCGAGCATTCGAGCCAGCCATTTCAGCAGCTTGATATCATCGGCAACTATTTTCTCGATACCGGGGCGAATCACCTTGATGATGACTTCCTCATTCGTCAAGAGACGTGCGGTATGTACCTGGGCAACAGAAGCGGAGGCAAATGGTTTTGGGTCGAGTTCCTTGAAAACTGTGTCGGCACGAACTCCCAAGGCGGCCTCTACCAAACTTTCGATATCGGGCGAGAGAAATGGCGGTACCTGGTCCTGCAGCGCCTGCAATTCGTCGGCGAGTTCTCGTTCGAGGAAATCGCGACGGGTTGAGAGCAACTGACCGAATTTTATATAGATCGGTCCTAATTCCTCCATCGCCTGGCGCAAGCGCGCATATTTATCGCCTGCAACCCGAGCGCGAAACAGGCAGGCAATGGTATAGGGGGCAAGCACCAGCGCCAGCCGCCGCGCGCCCGGTTTGCCAACCAGGAATTCCCCGAGCCGGTATTGCGCGATAACGAAGAGGACTCTATTGAGACGGGGTAGGTGCGACACGATTTGTGGTTCGGCTCGGCGATTCAGAGGGCTTGCAAAGATATCACCTGAGGCCGGTGCTAACAAGGCGCGACTAGGAGGATAAGTGCTGATTTTTCAGGGATTTATCCAGCCTTGCCTGGATCGATTGCGCACGCGCATCGAGGCGGTCAAGGGCTAGTTTGAGATGGTCAAGCTGCTCATTGAAAAGTTCAAGCTCGGCGCGGGCAGGCACAAGTCGGATTTCTGCTTTGACATACTCATCGACACTACGCTTGAGGTTGGCCTGTGCCTGAGTCCCCCAACGGCGGGCTTGCTGGCCAATCTGTCCTGCTTCTTGTGTGATCAGGTCGCCAAATAAAGGTGCCAGGTAGTCTTTCCAATCAATATCGAGAGAGCGCAATGCGTGCAATAAATCCTGCACGAAAAGTGCGTCACCGGTGATGGAGATACGTGGGTTAGCCACCGGTTTTGCTGCAGCATTTAACAGCAATGCGAACAGGTCGCTGGCGCTGCCAGTGACGCTGGCAGTGGCTTGCTGGTGAATTGCCGCCGCATCGAGGGCGCTGAGACTTAATCGATCTGCCTGAAAGCGAATCAGTAGGGTCGCGCTTGGGGCATTGCTGCTGATTTGAAGAATCTTGCCAGAGAAAGACTGCAATTTCTGCTGCAGCAGCCTATCCCGCGCGATAATCTGGTTCAGCAAATGTTCAAACGGCAGCAATACGAATGTACCAATGATCTGTTTCACTCTGGCATCGCCTGAGCGTTTGTCTGTGGTTTGATTCCGATATGGATTGCGCAGATTCCATTCATCACGTTCTGGTAACTGCATTGTTCCAACCCGGCATTCGACATCATCTGCAGTAAAGTGTCCTGGTCTGGGTGCATGCGAATCGATTCAACCAGATAGCGGTAACTGTCAGCGTCGCCCGTAATCAGTTTTCCGGCGATCGGCCACAATTGCGAATAGACATCGTATGCCTTGCCTACAAACTCATTCACGGGTTTGGAAAATTCCAGCACGAGCACACGGCCGCCTGGTTTCAGCGCGCGTTGCATGGAACGCAGCGCGGCATCCTTATCGGTTACATTGCGCAAGCCATAGGCAATGCAAATGCAATCAAATGTGTTGTCAGGGAACGGCAGGGACTCTGCATTCACTTGCGCGATGCTGATGTTGTTGCTCAAACCTTTATCGATAATCCGGTCTCTGCCCACTTGCAGCATCGCTTCGTTAATATCAGCGAGCACAACCTGACCGCTGTCGCCAACCTCCGCTGCAAAACGCATACTGAAATCACCCGTACCGCCGGCGAGGTCGAGCACTTTCTGTCCAGGTCTGAGCCCGCTCATCTGTACCGTGAAGCGCTTGATCAGACGATGGGTGCCAAGTGACATCACGTCATTCATGATGTCATAGCGTTGGGCTACCGAGCGGAACACCTGACCGACACGTGCAGCCTTTTCTGCCACTGGCACCTGTTCGTAGCCGAAATGGGTGGTATCGTTCTGGTCAGGAATTTTCGTCATTGGATGTATGCAACTGTGAAGCGCCGCAGAACAAAATGTACGGCTGGGATGTGGTCTATTTGGGCGGAGCAGGTCTTATAGTAATCACTTGGGTATCTGCTGGCAATTTATCCCGGCTCGCGCCAGCGGCTTGCAGCTTCGTCAGATACTGCTCCCACAGGCTGTTCTGGTCAGCACCCAGTTGCTGCAAATAGGACCAGCTGTAGATGCCGCTGTCGTGGCCATCATCAAAACTCAACTTGATTGCGTAGTTGCCTACCGGTTCAATATTTTTCATTTGCACGTGGCGTTTGCCTACCTGCAGGGTTTCCTGACCTTTGCCATGTCCCCGTACTTCAGCTGATGGCGAATGTACGCGCAAAAATTCGGCGCTGAGGGATAAACTGGTGCCGTCAGCATAATGTAAATCCAGCGTGGCAGATTTCTTGCGTAATTTGATGTCGGTCGGAATCAAAGTAGTTCCAGTTCTAACTTCTGTTAAAGGATGTAACGGCTGAGGTCTTCATCTTTCGCGAGCGCATCCAACTGCTTTTCAACATAGGCGCGGTCGATCTGAAGTGTCTTGTTATCGCCAGCGCCAAGATCCGCGGCTGAGAAAGACACTTCTTCCAGCAATCTTTCCATCACCGTATGCAAGCGACGCGCCCCGATATTCTCGGTACGTTCATTCACCATGAACGCTGTCTCGGCAATCTTCGCAATGCCATCCTTGGTGAACTTGATGTGGAAATCTTCAGTTGCCAACAATGCCTGATATTGTTCGGTTAATGAAGCATCCGGTTCTTCCAGAATGCGTTCGAAATCTTTGGCTGTTAATGCTTCAAGTTCAACCCTGATGGGTAGTCTGCCTTGTAATTCCGGAATCAGGTCGGAAGGTTTCGACAGATGAAATGCGCCTGAGGCAATGAACAGAATGTGATCGGTCTTCACGCTGCCGTATTTTGTAGTAACAGTGCAGCCCTCGATCAATGGCAATAAATCGCGTTGCACACCTTCGCGCGAGATACCGGCGCCGCCATGCTCATTCCTGTTGGTCACTTTGTCGATTTCATCGATGAACACAATGCCAGTCTGCTCGGTGGCAGTAATTGCGCGATTCCTGATGTCATCTTCGTTGATGAGTTTTGCGGCTTCTTCATCTTTCAACAGCTTCATTGCCGCTTTAACCGCGAGTCGACGAGCGCGTTTCTTGCCGGTATTCATCGAAGAAAACATGCTCTTCAACTGGCTCGTCATTTCTTCAAGTCCGGGAGGCGCCATGATCTCAATGCCGGTGGGAGATTCCATAATCTTGATTTCAATTTCTTTCTCGTCCAGTTCCCCTTGTCGCAGTTTCTTGCGAAACAACTGTCTGGCGCTCGACTGCGAATCATCGGCGGCCGCAGTGCTGCTGGATGAACTTTCATTGTGTCGCGCCTGCGGCAGCAGTACGTCCAGAATGCGTTCTTCAGCGCGGTCTGCGGCGAGATGTTGCACTTTGGCGATGTCTGCTTCCCGAATCATCTTTATAGCGACATCTACGAGATCGCGAATTATGGAATCGACATCGCGCCCGACATAGCCCACCTCGGTAAATTTAGTGGCCTCAACTTTTATAAATGGAGCTTGCGCAAGTTTTGCCAGACGGCGGGCGATCTCAGTTTTGCCGACACCTGTTGGGCCAATCATCAGAATATTCTTAGGGGTGATTTCGGCGCGCAGTGCTTCGCCTACTTTCATTCGCCGCCAGCGATTACGCAGCGCAATTGCTACGGCGCGCTTCGCGGCATCCTGGCCGACAATATGTTTGTCCAGTTCGGAGGTGATTTCTCGCGGGGTCATCAGGGACATCATTTATACCTAATAAGTTAATTCTTCGACTGTTTGGTTGTGGTTCGTGTAGACACATATATCCCCGGCAATTGTCAGGCTCTTTTCGACGATTTCACGCGGATCGAGTTTGGTGTTTTGCAGCAGCGCACGCGCAGCTGCCTGGGCAAAAGGGCCACCTGAGCCAATGGCCATGATACTGTCTTCCGGCTCAATCACATCGCCATTGCCAGTAATTATCAGGGAGGCTTCCCGGTCGGCTACGACCAGCAAGGCTTCGAGTCGACGCAGTGATCTTTCGGTGCGCCATAATTTGGCCAGTTCAACTGCGGCACGCACGAGTTTGCCATGGTGTTTTTCGAGTTGTTCTTCGAACCGTTCGAAGAGTGTGAAAGCGTCGGCTGTCCCACCTGCGAAGCCAGCAATCACCTGATCTTTATAGAGCCGACGTACTTTGCGGGCATTGCCCTTCAGTACGGTATTGCCCTGGGAAACCTGGCCGTCACCACCGATGACCACCTTGTTGTCGCGACGCACGGATACGATCGTCGTCCCTCGATATTGTTCCAATGTGATTCTCCGTCGTATATCAAAGTGGGTAATAGGTCTTGCAATAAATTGAGCAATAAATTGAGCAATAAGGTGCGCAGCAGGGTGTGTAAAGTATCACAGTCAGCAAGCCCCGGTTAGCTAACCCGGGATTGAGTGGCCGCGTGGGTGGCGTTTGCTTCGAGCTGCGGATATTGGGGGGTAAGATCAGATTTTCAATCGCGGAACTAGCGTGGGCTGATACGCAGCGTCTGCAAGTTGTTTTGTCGCATTGCCTGTTCGGCGGCACCTAGCTCACCTTGAGTGGTGTAAGGGCCAGACTGCACCAGATATAAGGTTCTGCCAGGCAAAGTAGATTCCGCCCTGACGCGTACGTCCAAACCCATAGCTTGTTGCCGGCGCATCTCGGCGTTGGCCAATTCCTGTTGCTGGAAGGCGCCACTCTGCAGCACCACGCTCATTGCCAATGGTGCACTGGCTGCACTTACGGGTGTATTCGTCTGCTCCGGAGCAGTCGACTGCTCAGGGAGCTTTAACTGCACTGGGATAGAGTTAACCTGCACTTCGTAATCCGGCAGCGCAGTATAGAATTCAAAATTGACGCGCTCTGGCACCACCGCTTCCGGCGGGAGTTCACTAGTAGCGTCAGTCGCAGCGACCACCGCAGGCAGTTGATTGGTGAGGGGCGGCACATTACCGGAGAGATAAAACATGAAGCTGGCAAACACACCGATGACCAGACCGACTAGTCCACCGGTCAGCATGAGTGACCAGGCCGGGGGAGAGGCTACTGGTCTGCGTTCTAACAGAGGTTCTGGTCTGATCTTGGCAAAATCCTGGGTCATGCGCGTTCCTGCTTATAACGTATTGTTTTATCGGCAAATTGCGTCGAAATGCCATCTCAATTATCGGTTAGGCCGCGCCAAGCTGAAGTCACATAATTTAAATCAGGTCCTGGGGATCGACGTCCACCTGCCAGCGCAGGCTGGCGGGGTGCTTGCTCTGCTCCATAAATAGGCACAGCCGGGTCAGTAATTCCTGTAATGCACGGCGATTACCACTGCGCAGCAGCAGTTGCCCTCGATAGCGACCCGCGCGTTTCTCCATGGGGGCCGGGATCGGTCCCAGCAGTGCTACAGGCAGTTTGTGTGCTTTCAGCAATTCATCGGCCTGTATTTTTATCTTGTTCAGATAAATCAGTGGCTGCTGCTGGTCGCTCGATTCTGCGCGAATAAGACCAAGATGGGCAAACGGTGGCATAGCTGCCTGTTTACGTTCTTGCAGCAGATTGCTGGTGAATGCGGCGTAATCGCCTTGCGCCAGACATTGCAGGATGCCGTGGGTGGCATGGCGTGATTGGATCACCACTGCGCCGGGCCGGTCCGCGCGTCCTGCCCGTCCCGCGACTTGTATGATGGTTTGCGCCATGTGTTCCTGCCCGCGAAAATCGGCACTGAACAAGCCCACATCGGCGTCCAGAATTGCGGCCAGGGTAATCTTTGGAAAATGATGACCTTTCGCCAGCATCTGCGTGCCGAGCAAAATGCACGGGTCTCCCGTATGCACCTGTGTCAGCAATTTTTCCAGATGGCGCTTGCTACGGACCGAATCCCGATCAATTCTTATAACGGGAATGTCGGCAAATTGCTGCTTGAGGAATGCTTCAATTTTTTGTGTGCCCATACCAATGGTAGACAGGCGTTTTGCCTGACAGGCCGGGCAATGATTTGGTAAATGCTTGCTAACGCCGCAGTGATGACAACGCATGCTCGGCGGTACGCTGTGCACGGTAAGCAGTGCAATGCAGTTTTCGCATTCCGCAGTCCAGCCACAATTCTGGCAATTAAGTACCGGGGCGAAGCCGCGCCGGTTGATGAAAACAAGCACCTGGTTGTGTTGTTGCAGTTGTTTGGTAATTTTGTACAAAAGCAGTTCTGAAAAGCCTTCCTGCAATTGTTGATTATTGATGTCGACAATTTCGATCGCGGCAGCATTGGCCACGCCAGCACGATTCTGCAAATGCAGATGGGTAAATTTATTCGTGTTGGCATTGTGCAGGCTCTCCAGACTTGGAGTGGCCGAGCCGAGGATTACACAAATATTTTCTTCGCGAGCACGCACTACAGCGAGGTCGCGGGACGAATAGCGGAAACCATCCTGTTGTTTGAAGGATGAGTCATGTTCTTCGTCAATCACGATCAGTCCCGGATTGGCCATCGGCGTGAAAATCGCCGAGCGAGTTCCGATAATGATGCCGGCGCGTCCGTCGTGTGCCTGATTCCAGGCATCCAGTCGCTCGGAGTCATTCAGGCCCGAGTGCAGAGTGACCACCGGACACGAGAAGCGTTGTTCAAAACGTTGCACGGTCTGCGGTGTCAGCCCAATTTCCGGAACCAGAATCAGGCATTGTTTGCCCTTGGCAAGCTGGACCTGCATGGAGCGCATATATACTTCAGTCTTGCCTGAACCGGTAACGCCATCCAGCAAGAAACAGGCAAATTCATCCAGTTTCTCGCATATCAAGCCGCATGCGGTAGCCTGTTGCTTATTCAGTAAGAGTGGGGCTGTAGTCGTAATGCAGGCGGGATCAAACGCCGGCAGCGGCAGCGGGATGGTGGTGAATTCCTGGATTATTTGTTTACGCTTGAGTTCTTGCAGCAGTGCAGTGCTGTAACCAGCTTGCAGACATTGAGATGTTGATGCTGATTGCAGCGAGCCAATGAATTCATACAATTGTCTCTGCTTTGGCGCTCGATTCAATGTATCCAGAACATCAATGTTATGATTAGCATGCAGCCGCCAGCATTGGGTTGCTGTTGTGCGCAGCTTGCCTGAGCGGAGCTTTGCCGGCAGCGCAGTGGCAAATACCTCTCCCGGTGGACACTGATAGTAATGCCCGGCCCAACGCAATACTCGTTGCATAGCTAAAGAGTAGAGGGGTTCTCGATCGAGTATTGCTGTCGCGGCTTTTAGTCTTGCTCGGGGCAGATCGGATTTGTTTGCCACTTCCACCAGCACGCCGACCAACTGCCTTTTGCCAAATGGAACCAGCAAGCGAACACCAGGACGCAAATGCTTGTGTTCACCTTCGCGTGGCGGCAAATAGTCAAAGGTTCGTCGTAGCGGCGAGGGCACAGCTACCTTGAACACAGTACCGTGGAAGCTGGAATCGGAAGAGGTTTGCATTGGAGCGGGATAGTAACAGATAGTTTATACTCAGGCCCGAATCGCATTGACTGCAAAATGCCTGCTTCAGAAGCATTTTCACTGCAAGAATTTTTTAGAGGAAAGAACAGATGAAATCAGCTGCGATCCCGGTAGAGCTGCTGGAAGCCAGAAAGGAGATAGATCGGATCGACCGTGAATTGGTCAATCTGCTCGCGGACCGATTTCGTCAAACGCACAAGGTTGGAATTCTGAAGGCTGCTAACTCGCTGCAAGCCGTGGACGCCGAACGCGAAACCCAAAAAATAGCTGAATTGCGCAAATTGTGTGAATCCAACAACCTCAATCCAGATCTGGTAACCGAGTTATTTACCCGAATTATGCTGGAAGTAGTGAACAACCACAGGCAATTGGCTGCTCCCAAATGATTTACCTGCCTTCACTGCAAGTAGCCCCGAATGTGCGCCGGAGGCGGCAGCTTCTGCTACTTGCGGATTATGGGTTATCTGTTAGAATGCGCGGCCCTTGGAGTGGAAGCGGGCATTATTCGCCGCTTTGCAGGGTCAGCACAAAACGCTAGCACATAGATATCAAGCAACTAACAACAGCTATTTAGAGTAAGAAAGCAGATGTGGTGCTTCGAATCGACGGGATTCGGTGTTGCGACATCAACTAAGAGGAATCAACATGAAAGCCGACATTCATCCAAAATATGGCGCCATGAAAGCTACTTGTAGCTGTGGCAACGTCATCCAGACCCAGTCTACTCTGGGCAAAGACATCCTTATCGAAGTCTGTTCCGAGTGCCACCCATTCTATACTGGTAAGCAGAAGATTCTGGATAGTGGTGGACGCGTAGATCGATTCAAGAAGCGTTTCGGTACTCGCCGAGTCTAGAACTCTTAATAGAAAATCTAGAAAATCGTTTCTGTCGAAAGCACTTCGCTCTCTTCTACATTTAATTCAACAACAGGCAACTGCGCGTCGGGCACTTCCGGCGCGCGTTCCGATCTGAAGTATTCAAATATTGTGTTGGCGTCGCCAGGCGTTGCCAGCGCGCCAGTTCTCTTGTTAATCAGCCGGTTTACAATACCATCAGGTCGGCGCATGGTGTTTTCCGGGCTATTGGCAAGCGCCGAACGCATGTAATCAATCCAGATTGGTACGGCTATCGTTGCGCCTTGCTCGCGTTCGCCCAGCGGTTCCGGTTGATCGAAGCCAACGAAAACTGTGGTGGCAATGTCCCGGTTATATCCCGAGAACCATAATTCCTGCGGACCATTGGTAGTGCCGGTTTTGCCCATCAGGTCACCACGCTTCAGATCGCGCTGCACGCGATTGCCGCTACCTTCTTCAATCACTGAGCGCAGCATGGTATTTAGAATAAAAGCCACTTCTGAATCCACTACTTGGGGGGCCAATAATACGGGATCGGCAGTCTCATCTTCCGTTGGCGCGCAGTTGTCGCAGGCAACCAACGGATTTTCCTTGAAGATGATACCTTCACCGACACTGGATATCTGTTTGATAAACCAGGGTTCTACCTTGTAGCCACCATTAGCGATGGTGGCGTAGGCATTGACCATCTCCAGCGGAGCCACATCCTGGCTTCCCAAGGCAACAGTCAGGTCATTGCGGGGGAAGTTGCTGGTGTTGATACCCAATTTGGCGGCGAACGCCAGCACCTTGCCCGAGCCGAGCTGATCATAGAGGCGTACTGTTGGCACGTTGCGTGATTCTTGCAATGCATGTCGCAGGGTGATCGGGCCGATAAAATTGTTCTCGTAGTTGCTGGGCCGATACTCACCGCGAGTGAATGGAGCATCATTAATGGAAGTGGCTGCGGTGTAGCCATCCTCGAGTGCGGCGCCATACACGAATGGCTTGAAGTTTGAGCCGGGCGGGCGCGCCGCCAGTACTCGATTAACCTGACTGTGAAAGAAATCGTATCCGCCCACCAGGGCAATTATTTCTCCGTTACTTGGTGACAAGGAAATCAAAGCGCCCTGGATGTCGGGTATTTGACCCAGTTCCCAGTTGCCCTTGTTTTGCTTGATGCGGATCAGGTCGCCAATAGCTACGACATCGCTGGCTTGTTGCGGAGGTGGCCAGGCTTCATTGCGGCTACGAAACGCATGGGCCCAGCTGATACCTTCCCATGGCACCGTAATCTGTTCACCATTTCGCAGCAGGGCCTGGAAAGACAGACTGGAAATGCTGGTGACGACGGCGGGTTGCTGGTTGCCATAATCAGATTCTGCTTGCAGCAGTTCAAGCCAATATGCCTCGGGATCTGCAGAGTCCGCTGGCCATTTGGCAGCGGGACCGCGATAACCGTGGCGCTTGTCATAGTAGGTTTCGAGCCCGTCAACCAGAGCGGCATTCGCCGCGAGTTGCTTGTCGCCATCAATGGTTGTAATGACGTCAAAACCTCTGGAATAGGTCTCTTCACCATACTGATCATAGAGGTGCTGGCGCACCATCTCAGCGACGTAAGGCGCTGGCACATCAATATTGCGAGCATGTCGGCTGGCGGTTACGGGCGCTTGTATTGCTTCGTTCAGTTCGTTGCGGTCAATCATGCCTTCGTCGTACATCTTCTGCAGCACTATGTTGCGACGTTGCACTGCCCGGTCTGGATTGGTCAATGGGTTGCAGGGAGAAGGGCACGGTAACACCGAGGTCATCATCGCCGCTTCTGCCAGCGTCAGCTCATTGGCGGACTTGCCGTAGTAGACAAATGACGCCGCATCTATGCCCTCTGCACCCGCACCGAAATAAACCAGGTTCAGGTAGAGCGTGAGTATCTCTTCCTTCGTCAGTTCTTGCTGGATTCGCAGAGCAAACGGAATCTCTTTGAATTTGCGCAAGTAGACGTTGTCATTTTCGAACGAAATGTTATTTGCGAGTTGCATAGTGATGGTGCTGCCACCACCAAGATTTATGCCCCGCATGAATCCCCAGAAGCCGCGAATGAGACCGAGCAGGTCGACGCCAGGATGTGAATAGAAGCGCGGGTCTTCACTGGCAATAACGGCGTCCTTCATCACCTGGGGTATCTGGTCGAAGGAAACTGGATTGCGCCGATTGCCAATCTCATCTATCAGACGATTGTCCGCGGTATAGATGCGTAGCGGAGTTTCCAACTGCACTGTCTTGTAGGTTTCTGCCGAAGGCAGTAGCGGCGCCAGATACAGATACGCGGCCATCGAAAGCATAACCGCCGCGGACAGAGCCGCGATTATAAGCAAGATGAGCCATTTTAATGGTTGCCGAAAATTAATGTTCACCGGGTTCCTGCCTGTGAATTTCCGATCCCATACCTGCCCTTGGAATCAGTTCTGGAAGACGCGAGAGGGCTGTAATGCGGGTCATGCAGACCGCCAGACGAGGGCGCGATTATACACCCGCGATTCAGGTCTGCCTCGCAATTATGGGACTTTACGTCGATTTCTGTGCCTATTTATACGGCTATTTATAGTCCGAATAGTCACTAATACGAAAACTCTGCTAACGTTCATGCAGGGGCACTTGCTTCTGCGCATGAATCAGCTCCATAGGAACAGGCGCAAAGCCAGGAGTTTTGAGGCCTGCATCCGATTTCGCTGGTTTGTAAACGTGATCTGATTCATAGAAAAAGGCGTGGGCTTGGTTCATGCTCCGATGATGAAGTTGTTTATTCTGAAAGTCTGATAATTAATTGAAAACTATAGCAATATTTTATTCGGCCGATACTCAATTCTGGAAGAATGAAATTTCGAGGTAAAGACGCTAAGTTTCTGTTCTTATTGATTTTATTTCTTTCAAGACTGACACTATCCGGGATTTACCCGGTCTGTCAGCACTAGTGTTGGTGTTACAGAAACCGGGTCGGCAAATCTGATTTTTTAGTTTAATTGCAGGAATTTTTAGTGTTTGAGAAGCTGGGGAATCTGAGAGCTCTACTCAAGATTGGCAAGAAAGCCAATACCTTGCTCGGGATTGATATCAGTTCAACCTCGATCAAGATCTTGCAATTGAGCCCGAGTGGCAACAAATTTAGAGTGGATAACTATGTGATCCGGCCACTTCCGGCGAATGCTGTCGTCGAGAAAAACATCAGTGATATAGATGCGGTGGGCGAATGTATTGCCGCAGCAAGCAGTATTCTCAAACCTTCAACCAGAGATGCAGCCGTCGCAGTTGCAGATTCAGCCGTAATTACCAAAACCATCGAAATGAATGCGTCTTTGAGTGATTCCGAAATGGAAAACCAGATTGTTGTGGAAGCGGATCAGTACATTCCGTACCCACTCGATGAGGTGTCTATTGATTTCGAGCGCCAAGGTTTGTCTGAGCGTAGCCCCGAGATGGTCGAAGTGTTACTGGCCGCGTGTCGTCGGGAGAACGTCGATGCAAGAGTGACAGCACTGGAGCTGGGCGGATTGGTCGCCAAAGTAGTAGATATAGAGGCGTATGCGATTGAGCGCGCATTCACGCTGCTTGCAGAACAGATCGGGTCAGATGAAGAACAGACTGTAGCCATCATCGACATCGGTGCCATGATGACGACCCTGAACGTAATTCTCGGCGGCAAGACCATTTACACCAGAGAGCAAATGTTTGGAGGGCACCAGTTGTCAGAAGAGGTGCAGCGTCGATTTCGTCTGGTGTGCGCATTCCCTACCAGTCTCATGCGGGTGGCACAGCCGGTGGTTCTACTACTGAATTTGAAGAAGCGGTGTTATCCCTGCAAGTAACCCCGCAGATCACACCAGATGGTCGCATCAATATGGAACTGGATATCAGACAAGATTCGGTAGCGGCTGGTACTGGAGCCATACCGGCAATAAATACCAATCAGGTGCAAACGAGTGCGCTGGTAAATAATGGTGAGACTATAGTACTTGGTGGTGTCTTCCGCGAAGAATCTACGTTAACTGAAACCAAGACGCCTTTTCTCGGGGACTTGCCTTATGTCGGTCGGTTATTCAAACGCACTAATAATGCAAGCAGGCGAACTGAGTTGTTGATTTTTATTACACCCAAAATAATCGCTGATATTAATGTCAGATAGCATTGTCGGTCCTGATGCGATGTCTTCGCGCCAGGACTGGCAGTCAAACCCACCGCGATAAATCATTTGAAATTGCCTGGGGTCTGTCGACTGCTACGTCTTGCAGGGCCTGGTTAATTGATTTGGATTTAGTGAGCAGATCATGAAATATTCCGGGAATGTATTTCTCGTCGGTCCAATGGGAGTTGGTAAGACCACGATTGGACGTGTACTCGCCGATCAGCTGAATCAGGAATTTTTCGACTCAGACCGTGAAATTGAAGCCTCAACAGGGGCAGACATTCCCTGGATTTTTGATGTTGAGGGCGAGAGCAGTTTTCGGTTACGCGAACAGCGCATGCTGAATCAACTCACGCTGAAATCCGGGATTATTCTGGCGACTGGTGGTGGCGCTGTGCTGGCCGAAGAAAATCGCCGCAACCTTCAGGAGAGGGGCGTAGTTGTCTATCTCAGGGCATCAATTAAACAGCAAGTCGAACGCACGAGTCGTGACAAGAATCGGCCACTGTTGCAAACGCCAAATCCCGAATTGAAGATCCGCGAACTTATGAAAATTCGTGATCCACTGTATAACGAAATAGCCGACATAGTTATTGACACAAACCGCCGCAATCCTCGTTCAGTAGGCCTCGAAATAATCCGACAATTGAAGAGATTATTAAACTAGCTATCGAACGCCGCAAATAACCGAACAATATGAGCTCACCCGAAATTCAAACAGTCACCGTAAATCTTGAAGATAGAAGTTATCCTATTTTTATTGGCAAGGGTTTGATCGATGACGCGGAGTTGTATGCTCCGTTTCTGGGAAAGGGCAGGGTCGTGGTGGTTAGCAACGGAGTCGTGGCCCCGCTTTATCTCGAAAGAGTCGAGCGTGCATTATCTGGTCGAGTAGCTGCTACGGTCATATTACCGGATGGTGAGTCACACAAGGATCTTGCGGCAGTTGAGCATATCTATAATCGGTTGATGGAAGGCAAGTTTGATCGAAATACCACACTGGTTGCACTGGGTGGGGGCGTGATTGGAGACATTACCGGTTTCGCTGCCGCCACCTATCAGCGCGGCATCAATTTCATCCAGGTGCCGACCACACTATTGGCCCAGGTAGATTCTTCGGTAGGCGGCAAGACGGGTGTGAATCATCCGTTGGGCAAGAACATGATTGGTGCATTCTATCAGCCCAAATGCGTGATAGCCGACACCGCAGTGCTCAATACCCTTCCAGAGCGCGAAATCAAGGCGGGACTCGCTGAGGTCATTAAATATGGACTGATTGGTCAGCCAGAATTCTTCGAGTGGCTGGCTCTTAACAGCGCCTCGATTTTGCAACTGGATCAGCGGCTGCTGGTTGAGATAATCAGGGTGTGCTGTGAAGCCAAGGCAGCAATCGTCGCTCAGGATGAGCGGGAGACGGGTGCGCGCGCTCTGTTAAATCTGGGGCATACATTTGGCCATGCCATTGAGACTGCTACCGGATTCGGTACCTGGCTGCATGGGGAAACAGTGGCCATGGGCATGGTTATGGCTACTGATTTGTCAATGCGGCTCGGCTGGTTGGAGCCGGCTGTGGCGGCTCGAATTCGGGCAGTTATTGAAGAAAATTTTAGTATGCCGGTAATTCCTCCTGCCGATATAACTGTTGAGCAGTATCTGAACCTGATGGCATCGGACAAGAAATCGGAACTGGGCAAGATCCGGTTCATACTGCTAAAGGCCCTTGGCAATGCTGTTATTTCAGCAGATGTAGAAATGAGCAAACTAAAGGCAACCCTTACTGCGGGCAACAAGTTGTGTAGATGAACCGTGAATAAATACGTTACTGAACTGAAACTCACTTACGATCCATTCGAACCCGGCGCACAGAGCAAGGAGTTCTTCGGTGGTGGCGAGCGGCGCCTGCTCGTGGAGCAGCTAATCGAGCTGTCTCTTGAAGGCAACATGCTGGCGGCTATTACCGGTCCGCTGGGTAGCGGCAAATCCACAATTGCACGGGAAATCCGCGCCCGCTTTGGTGCCGATGCTGTGTGCATATTGGTTCCGGCTACTCTGTTCATGAATCAGGCGCAATTTCTGGAAGCTGTAGGCAAACAGTTGCCCAAGCATAAGCACATCGCTGCTGCACCTACGATTGCCGCGGGGATTACCCGGCTCAAGCAATTCGCGGCGGAACTCGACCTCGAAGCTCAATCACTGATATTGATAGTTGACGATGCGCATGAGCTCAACGTTGAAGTGCTGGAGTTGATTGATAACATCATCCAGGGATCTGGAAAATCCAGCGTTCGGGTCATCCTGCTGGGCCAGCGCCAATTAATTAATCTATTGCAGAACAGCCTGACAAGCGAAAGTCAGGCAAATCTTGCCAATTTTGTGCTGGAAAGCTTTGACACCGAAGATATCCTCGAATACTTGCAGATCAAATTGCGTCATGCAGGACTGAATGCGTCATTGCCATTCACTGGAGGAATGATCGGGCAGATCCAGAATTCTGCTGCTGGAATCCCAGGAGCCATCAATGCACTTGCTGCAGAGATCCTGTCCTCAGAGTCTGCCATGATCCCCGCAGCCAACTTTGCAGACACCGAACAGGTACCAGCAGGCAAAAAATATAATTTCGATGCACACGACCATATGCAATTTGATCTCGACATGGTCGATATGAACGAAGCGCCTGAATATATAGAGCCAGAAGTTGCAACGGATACGGACGAAGTGCGGGAAGGTTCGCTTCCTGTATTAATCGAATATATCGCCACTTATCGCTATCCAATTGCTGCATCATTCCTGAGTGTGGCACTGATCATAACGCTCTTCATCTGGAGTGCGGGCGAGACCCCGACAGATGACAACTATTCTTCAGCAGTTGCGACTCTGGCTGATGGAGGAAATGTAAATCGAATTCAACTAACTCCACCTGTGCCACAAAGCCTTGCAGAAGCAGTTGCTCCAGCTGTTGAAGACATACCGGTTGCTGTGATTAGCAATGTGGTGGCTACACTCGAGACCACAGCGGCTGTGGCATTGTCCGTCCCAATCCCAGTACCCACTCCAGGGGCAGTTGTCACCGGCGCCAGCAGCAATCAGATTCAAGTCATAGCTGCATCTGAGTCAGCCGTTGCAGTGGCTCCGACACTCAAACCAGCTGTAGTGGCGAAGCCAACACCTGCCACCGCTGCAATAATTTCCGGGTTTGAACAGGAGCTGATGGATTACCCGCCTAATGGTTTCACGATCCAGATTCTGGGCTCGCATTCGGAAGCGAATGTACAAAAATTCATTGCAGGCAAACCGCTTTCTGAGAGTCACGGCTATTATGAGACTCGCCATCAGAACAAGCCCTGGTTTGTTGTTGTCGCCGGTAGTTACCCCGACCGAGCCTCTGCGCAAGCTGTTATTGACAGGCTGTCCCCAGCACTGCGTAACATGCAACCCTGGATTCGCTCGATAGGGGAAATCCAGCGCGACATCCGCCAATTAAATGCGCTCTAGTCCTGCCAACCTGTAAATACCCACATTGGCGTGCTGGATATCAGTGACTCTCACTGGCTTGCCCAGTCGACTTCGATTTGTGTATGCAGTTGGCTCGTGTAAAATTGGCAGCCTTTTTCAATCCGTCAGGGCAATTGACCTGCAATCGCGCGTGAAGTTGCAACTCACTTCCATGAATGCGCACATTAGGTGCAATCTTGAAACTAAAGAATGATCGATTTCTCCGGGCTCTGGCTCGTGAACCTGTTGATGTAACTCCCGTGTGGATGATGCGACAAGCTGGGCGCTACTTACCGGAATACCGAGCCACGCGCCAACAGGCTGGCGACTTTCTTAGCCTGTGTCAAAACCCGCAACTTGCCTGTGAAGTGACATTGCAACCACTTCGACGCTACGCCTTTGATGCTGCCATTCTATTTTCCGACATACTCACCATTCCCGATGCGCTTGGGCAAGGTTTGTATTTTGCCGAAGGAGAGGGGCCTAAATTTCGCAAAGTAATCAGGACTGCAGCTGATGTGGAGCGGCTTCCGGATATCAATGTGGCGACTGAGCTGACTTACGTCACCGATGCAGTAAAACTGATTCGTTCCGAGTTGAATGGAGCAGTACCTTTAATTGGTTTCTCAGGCAGTCCCTGGACTCTCGCTACTTACATGATCGAAGGTGGTGGCAGTAAAGATTTCAGAATTGCCAAGCAATTCATGTATGACAACCCGGACGCAATGCATCTGTTGCTGGAGAAACTGGCGCTGGCAGTGATTGACTATCTCAACGCGCAAATCAGGGCCGGCGCCCAGGCAGTGCAGATATTCGATACCTGGGGCGGCATACTCACCACGCAGAGTTACGAGCAGTATTCGCTGTATTACATGCAGAAGATCGTCACCGCTTTGATAAAGGAAAATGAAGGGCGCCAGGTGCCATGCATTATCTTCACGAAGAATGGTGGCCAGTGGCTGGAGTCAATTTGTGCATCTGGTTGCCAGGCTGTCGGGTTAGACTGGACGACAGAAATCGGCAATGCCCGCGCGCGCATTGGTCATAAAGTGGCGTTGCAGGGCAATATGGATCCATCGATGCTGTATGCATCTCCCGCGGCCATACGCGCTGAGGTTGCGAACATACTTTCAAGTTTCGGCAAAGGTACAGGCCATGTCTTCAATCTTGGTCATGGCATAACACCGGAAGTGGATCCAGCTCATGTGAGTGTATTTGTGGAAGCCGTGCATGAGCTCTCCAGTCAATACCATAGCTGAGAACTTGAGCAGCCCACTGGCAGTTATAAGTCTGGGCTCAAACCTCCCGCTACAACGAGTGTCTGGATTGCAGGAATCAGCTGCAATCCTGCGACAAGCGCTGCGCGACTTACAGGAGCTTAGTTCCGAGCCTCTGGTCAGCTCTTCCTTTTATCGGACGACACCACTTGACAGTCCTGCGGCAGCACCGGACTTCATTAATGCGATTGCATTACTTCGACCTTTCCCCAACGTTGCTGCCTTTGAGTTACTGCAATGCCTGCACAGCATAGAGACCAAGTTCGGCCGAGCTCGTGATTTGCTGGCAAATTCACCCCGAAGCCTGGATTTGGACCTGATAAGCTTCGGTAATATGCAATGTCAGGAACCGGGACTGATTTTGCCGCATCCACGGGCGATGCTACGCCGCTTTGTTATGACACCTCTGTCCGAAGTAGCCCCCGCACTCAAGTTGCCTGGGCAGGACCTGACGGCGGCTGAACAAGCCGAATTGCTACAGACATTGCAGACATCTCAGCAGATTCAAAGACTTTAACTTTTTAGCTTTTAACCTATTGTTAAATATAAATAATTTTAAAAGCCGCAGGGATTCGAGAGCTTTGTTTGGGGTGGCTGAAGTGCATGTCACAGAATGTTACATGCAATAAAATCAATGTTATGCCCATGTTATTTGCGCACACAAAGTGCTAAAGTTTTAGCGTCGTTTAGGGCTACGCAGAGTACCTGTCGCGCAACTGGACAGTAGCCTCTGACGACGGCAATCCGAAGTTTATAAGAATAGCCAGCCCGATAAGAGAACCAATGCGATCCAGAATCCCACAATTTGCTGTCTTCGTTCTCGCGAATTTGTGCCTGCAGGTGACTGTGGCGCAGGATAATGCAGTGTTTGAGCCAGGCTATCCCGGGTTCAGCGCTTTTACTGCAAAACCTTCATCGATCGCTGACGATGACGCTCCTCTGATCAGTATTGCCCATACCTCCGAAGAGAAAGATTTTCAAGGCGCCGTCGTTGAAGACGCCCTGCAATACAATCTCGGCATGCAATTTACACCGGTGTCAGGCCTGAAATTTCGCGCCGATGCCTGGGGTTTGCAAGTTAACGAGGCGCCTGCAACTGGATCGGTAGCAGGAGGTTTGCCAAAACTTTATATTGAAGATTCAGTGATCAATGAATTCAATCTGGACAGCCCCATACTGGGCAAGAATGTTGAAACAAATGGATTCGACCTTGGTGCTTCCTATGCATGGGATACGAATCGCTTTGGCCAGTTCACGCTGCGCACCAAAGCTACGTATGTGCAGGAGTTTGAGAACAAGGGCGGAATACTGGACTTGGCGAGTTCGGAACTCAATGCCATCGATGAAAAGATGATAAGCCCGGAATTACAAAGCAGCCTGATGCTTACTTGGGAATTGGGTAATCACTCGGCAACTGCGGTGACCAATTATTTCGATTCCTACAAGGACATCAGTGAATTGGATCTGCAAGAGATAAACGATCTGGTGGATAACATCACCACAATAGACTTGCAATATGGTTATAGTGTGAAAACTGGCGCCAAAGATCGAGCAATAATCGAATTCGGTATTCGTAATGTATTCGATGAGAGAACTCAGCAATTGTTGAATTCCAGCGCTCGTATTCTCGACCAGAATGGTCGAGTTGCCTACGGTTCAATCAAGTACCAATTCTAATCCCTCGGTAAATCCCTGATCAGAGACTAACTTTTGTAAGCAATTTCGTGCGCGCAAAAAAAACCTTGGAAAATCCAGGGTTGAAGGTCTGCTCTAAAAAACCCAGTAATATACAAGAGGAAACTTCTACGGTTTTTATTATAGATTTTTTCTATTAGATGACTGTGTGCGTGTTCACATTTCGCAGTAATCTTGGCAGTTCCTGTTCGTAACCGACAACTCTTCGAATTCCTCTTTAGTTATTCTCCCGATTACCAGATGCCGGAATCACCTGCTGGCGCGCGCTATGCACCAGACTTCAATAGTATCTATTCCGGCGAGTCGCAGGGTGTCAGTAAGTGCCATTACGGTAGCCATTGTCGTAACAACATCGTCAATAATTGCGATGCGCTTCACATTCCGCAGAGCAGTTACATTGGGCACATAGAATGCATTTCGCAGATTCTTCAGGCGAGCAGTCGCATCGCCTATCTCAGTTTGCGGTATGGTGTCCTTGCGTTTCTTTACCAAGTTGGTGCTGATGGGAATTCCGCAACGAGCTGAAATCGTTTTTGCAATTTCAGCAGCCTGATTGTAGCCGCGTGAGCGTAAGCGGTTGTCATGCAAGGGAACAGGCAGCAATAAATCTGGGGGATTGTTCAGCGCATAGTACTCGTGCATGCGTTCGGCGAGGTGAGCAGCAAGCGCAAAGCCTGCATCAAAGTGAGCATGGAATTTGAATCCGCTCAGCAGAGCGTCTACTGGTGTGAGGTAAAGGAACAGACCTTTGCAAAACTGGAAACCCGGTGGGGACAATTGACACTTATTGCACAATTCCTGGCAGAGCGGAGTGTGATATGTGCTCTCCCCACATCTGACGCATGCATTTCTGATCCAGGGCAGCTCCTTGGAACATGGTCCGCAGATTAGAAACGTCGTAGAGACAATGCGTCCGCATACGATGCATGCTGTGGGAAGCAGCGCGGATACGCGTTTGAATGAGGAAATAAGCGGGTGCCCCTGTGTTCTGCATGTTGTCATGTTTAAAATAATTTTCGTAAACTTCGGCAGATCACTGAAACAGCAAATGTCCAATTAAGCGTAGATGAAGTTTCTCAAAAGTCCAATTAAAGGGCTGACTTGATATCTGTCCTCGAAAACTTCCCCTATAATTCCTGCTGTTGAAACAAGGGGAACAAACATGCCAAATTATCGTGCGCCGCTAGCGGATATGCAGTTTCTGCTGCGAGACGTTTTCTGCGCGGAAGAATTATTTGCGGCCATGCCGAGCACGGCCGAAGTTACCTATGATTTGATCGATGCAATTCTCGAAGCAGCGGGAGATATTTCTTCCGAGTTGCTATCAAGCATAAATCAATCCGGTGACGCTGAGGCTTGTCAATTCCTGAATGGAGTCGTCACTACTCCAAAAGGTTTCAAGGAAGCATACACTGCATATGCTGAAGGAGGCTGGTGCGGCCTCACAGGTGAGCTTAAGTATGGTGGTCAGGGCATGCCAAAAGTGCTCTCAGCACTGATCGAAGAGATGATTTTCGGTGCCAACTCCTCTTTCGCGCTTTACGCAATCCTTACCACAGGTGCCACGTTGACTTTGAATCAGCACGGCAGTGACCAGCTGAAGCAAACCTATCTTCCTAAAATGTATAAAGGTATATGGTCGGGCAGTATGTGCCTTACTGAACCGCATGCGGGTACGGACCTTGGCATCCTGACAACTCGAGCCGATGAAAGTAGCGATGGCAGTTATCGAATTACCGGCACCAAAATCTTCATAACAGCAGGCGAACATGACCTCACCGAAAATATAATCCATCTGGTGCTGGCCAAGCGACCCGATGCTCCCAAAGGACCGAGAGGAATTTCACTCTTCCTTGTCCCGAAATTGCTGGTTGATACTGCAGGCAATCTCACTGGACAGAAAAACAATGTTGTTTGTGGTTCCATTGAACACAAGATGGGAATCAAGGCTTCAGCAACTTGTGTATTGAATTTTGATGGTGCTACCGGATATCTGGTCGGTGAGTTAAACCAGGGATTGTCCAATATGTTCACTATGATGAATTACGAACGATTGTCGATGGGGTTGCAAGGGAATGGCTTGGCTGAAAGTTCCTACCAGATAGCCGCTGCGTATGCGAAGGAGCGAGTGCAGGGACGGGCAGCAAGCGAAAAACAGCAATCGGCTCGGTTAGCAGATCCAATACTTGTGCATCCTGATGTCCGCAGAATGTTACTCACCATGCGCGCCAATATCCTGGCGGGCCGCGCATTATCCCTGTATGCCTCCAGCCAGCTTGATATCGTAAAGTTTCATCCAGATGCTTTCGAGCGGCAGCGCGCCAAACAGTTGGTGGCTTTGTTGGTCCCTGTTCAAAAAGCGTATTGCACGGATCGAGGTTTTGAAAGTTGTGTGCTTGGCCAGCAGACCTTGGGTGGTCACGGTTATGTTGCCGAGTGGGGGCTGGAACAAAACGTAAGGGATGCACGCATCGCGCAAATCTACGAGGGAACCAATGGTGTGCAAGCGCTGGATCTCGCTGGTCGCAAAACTGTTCGTTGCAACGGTGAGTTGTTACAAGTTTTATTTACAGATATTGATGGGTTTATTGCCGCTCAGTCTTCTGTGCGCAGTCTTGATCCATTTATCGCTCACATGGAGCACACGAAAGATCTGCTCGCTAAAGCCACATCGATTTTGCTGACTGACGCTCTTGATGATCCGAATGCAGTCGGTGCGGCTTCATATGCATACATGGAACTTATGGGCTTAACTCTCTACTGTTTTATGTGGTTGCGCATGCTCGCGGCAGCGCAACAAGCATTGACCCAAGACGCGGGCAATCAGGAGTACTACGACGGATTGGTTAAAACTGGTGAATTCTTTTATGCGCGATTACTGCCTCGCGCAGGTGCATTGGTGAATGAAATCAAAGCCGGGCCTGCTACATTAATGGCACTCAAAATGGAGCAGTTCTGAGTTAAATAGCCCACTCCACATTCTGTGCGAACATCGATTTAAGCTCTTCGAGATTCTCGTCCTGTTCGCCTATCAGAATCAGGTTGCCATCATCCAAAGGGACAACCAGCCCGCGGAAACGGTCGTCTTGAATCGCGTATTCGGTAGAAACCGGACTGTTATTGATAACTATTACATTGATTGCGCCATGGCTACCATTCACCATCACGTGTGCGCTATGAAAGGTTGGCAATACCACGCACAGTTTGGCGAATCGTACCGGCATCGCCTGCAGGGACTGTTCATCATTGAATTGCGTGTCAGCCAGTGCCGTCACCTCAATCACCGCAGGCATGGAAATGTTCGGCAAGTCAGACCCGGCGTTGAAGGCGTTAATTTCATTTACTTCATGGTACAGATGCTGAATTACCTGGCCGCCAAAGGCAATCTCGGCAGTAGATGGTGCGCCACCCAAAGTTAAGATAGCCGCGATCCCAACTGCCATAAGCAAACTTGCAGCTATGGCGTAGTACTGGAAAAAATTATTGCTCGAAGGTTTGCTCGCCTCGCGTCCGCTCGCACTAGTCTCCGCCTGCGCTGGAATTGTCAGTAGTCTCTCTGCCAGTCCTGCAGTCACAGCAATGCTATTCGTCAGATTTACAATAGCGTGTTCCAGCTTGCGAGAGTCAGCCAGAATTTTCTGCAAAGCGGCATGATCTTTCGCCGCATCCAGAATTTCCTGATCGATTGCTGCAGGGTTTGCGTAGACCCTTTTGCGAAATTCTAATTCATCCATTTGTCATCAGCTCTTGGTAGTTGGCTTTGTATTTATAGTGGCAGCATTCCAATAATTCACTCTTCTGTTGCGTCGCTTTCCAGGTTGAATTCTTGTTCAAGTTTGCTTCTGGCGCGAAACAGTCTTGTCATTACTGTGTTGTTATTCAGATCCAGAATGTCAGCTATTTCTTTCCCGCTGAACCCGCCTATCACTTGGAGCAAGAGTGGTTCGCGGTATTCACTTTCGAGTCGATTGATTGCATTGTGCAGTAATTCACGATCCATGCGACTGTCAGGTTCAAGTTGGTCATTTTCTGCTATGGACTGTCCTTCAATGTCGACCAGCTCCGGGCGATAGCGCTCATAGAGTCGGGCATTTTCCCGACGCAGTATGGTGAATAACCAGGCTTTGGCGGCTTTATCATCCTGCAGACTCTCTAAAGACCGCCATGCACGCAAAAATGTTTCCTGCACCAGATCTTCGGCCAGAGGTTTGCTTTTGCACAGCCAATAGGCATAGCGAAACACGTCCTGATAGAACGCAGCGACCAGTGATTCATAGCGCTGCCGCTTGTTTTCGCCCTTCAGGACCGGGATCTCATTCATTTTATTCAGGCTTGAGTTAATGTGCTGGATTGCCAGCTGGGGGTCAGAATTGGATTCGCAATTGATGCTGGGGCTGTTCCAGTCGGGCTGAGAGTGTGCCGAATTTGCCTGGGCGCATCAGGTATTTCGCCGCGAGCAACCTCCCGCACACCCAGGCCCAGACTGTGCCCACTGCAGTTGAGTCGGCAAGCATTGTCTGCGGCAGTATGCCCTGTATACTTGCCCCACTTTGAATGCAGAGGATTCAGATCATGGTAAGAATCGCTATAGCCGGAGCCGCGGGTCGCATGGGTAGAACCCTGGTGGAAGCGATAGCGCGCAGCGGCGCGACCATGTCGCTTACTGCAGCCACTGTGTTACCAGATGACCCGGCGCGGGGCATGGATGCGGGTCTTTTAGCCATCGGCGCGCCACTAGGCGTGATTACTGTCGGTGATTTGGCCATGGCCCCAGACTTCGACGTATTGATTGATTTCACCGCACCAGATGCCAGTCTGCAGCAATTGGCAATCTGCCAACAACGACATAAAGCGGTTGTTTTAGGTACCACCGGGTTTTCGGCCGCGCAAAGGCAATTAATTGCCTTGGCCGCGGGCTCCATTCCAATCGTATTTGCGCCTAATTTTAGTGTAGGGGTAAATCTTTGTTTCAAGTTGCTCGAGCAAGCAGCCCGGGTATTGGGAAACGACGTCGACATCGAGATCGCGGAAGCTCATCATCGCTTTAAAAAGGATGCACCTTCGGGTACAGCTCTTGAAATGGGCGCTGTCATAGCGCGAACTCTAGGCAGGAATCTGGATGAGTGCGCCATATACGGCCGCGAGGGTCAGACTGGAGAACGTTCACGAGAGACAATCGGCTTTGCTACTATTCGGGCTGGCGATATCGTTGGTGATCATACCGTGACCTTCGCCGGACTGGGTGAACGCGTTGAAATCACACATAAAGCCAGCAGTCGCATGACGTTTGCCAGCGGCGCCGTTCGTGCCGCAGCTTGGGTTGCACAAAAACCCCCAGGGCTTTATACGATGCAAGATGTGTTGGGACTCTGAGCCGCAGAGAGGCTCGCTACAATTTCGACAAAAACTTGCAGAATAATTTCTATTCCTCGTAGACAAGCCGGGGCATCTTTCAATAGAATACTCCCTCAGTATGTTGAATGCTGAAACTTTGACGAAATTGCAAATAATTCGCTTCGATAGCCACTGTATTTGCAAGACGAGATTTTAAAAACGGAGTGAAGAAATTCTTCAGTCCGTTTTTTTTGCGCCGTAAAAAAGCATGCAATCTACGCTCAGATTATAAACAGAAGGGTGCAATCCTGTATTCGGTCAGACACAAAATTCATAACTTCACGAACTATATATAACCAGGAAAGACGGGAGCAATAGTGGCAGGATCAGCTGTACTGGCTTTAGAAGATGGCAGCATCTTTAGGGGTACTGCAATTGGGGCAGAGGGAAGTTCCTCTGGTGAAGTAGTTTTCAACACGTCAATGACTGGATATCAGGAAATTCTCACTGATCCGTCGTATGCAAAGCAAATCATCACGTTGACGTATCCGCATATTGGCAATACCGGCACTAACGAAGAAGACAACGAATCGCCGCGCGTGTGGGCGTCTGGATTGGTAATTCGTGATTTGCCTCGCCTCGCCAGTAATTGGCGCACTGAACAGACTCTGGATGAATTTCTCAAGCAGCGTGGAGTGGTGGCGATTGCAGAAATTGACACGCGCCGATTGACGCGACTGCTGCGGCAAAAAGGTGCGCTAAATGGCTGCCTGCTGTCAGGCTCGGCCCTCGAGGCGGCAGGTGAAGGGGAAGCCTTGCAACTGGCGAAGGCCTTTCCTGGATTAAAAGGCATGGATCTCGCCAAAGTAGTCACTACTGCGGAATCCTATGTATGGTCTGAAGGCGTCTGGAATTTGGGAACTGGCTACACCAAAGCTACTCCGAGTCGATTCAAGGTTGTTGCCTACGACTTCGGTGTGAAGCGCAATATTCTCCGCATGCTCGTGGCAAGGGGCTGTGAAATCATAGTTGTGCCAGCACAGACGAGTGCTGAGGCTGTGCTCGCATTGCAGCCGGACGGCATTTTCCTTTCCAATGGACCCGGTGACCCGGAACCCTGCGACTACGCAATTACCGCCATCAAGGCCCTGCTGCAAACGGAGATTCCCATTTTCGGCATCTGTCTCGGCTGTCAGCTGCTAGCACTGGCTAGCGGTGCGAAAACCATGAAAATGCCATTAGGGCATCATGGGGCAAATCATCCGGTGCAAGATTTGCGCGCGCGCGCAGTATTTATCACCAGTCAGAACCATGGCTTCGCCGTAGATGAAAAATCATTGCCGGACAACCTGCGCGCAACCCACAAATCATTATTCGATGGCACCTTGCAGGGCATTGAACGAACGGACAAACCAGCGTTCGCTTTTCAGGGACATCCGGAGGCAAGCCCTGGGCCCCATGATGTTGCGCCATTGTTCGATCATTTTTTGCAATTGATGGAAAAGCGACGCCAATAAAATAAATTAACCGGACAAAGTACCTGGCAGAATTTTCCTGCTGCCGGGAACGCAAACTGGAACCACAGAACTACTATGGCAAAACGAACTGATATAAAAAGCATACTGATACTCGGCGCCGGGCCCATCGTTATCGGGCAGGCTTGTGAATTTGATTATTCCGGCGCTCAAGCTTGTCAGGCCCTGAAAGAAGAGGGCTACCGCGTCATTCTGGTAAATTCCAATCCTGCTACCATCATGACTGATCCCTCAATGGCAGATGCGACCTATATCGAGCCAGTGACCTGGGAAATTGTTGAAAAAATTATTGATAAAGAGCGACCTGATGCAATTCTGCCTACCATGGGTGGACAGACTGCATTGAATTGCGCCCTGGATTTAAATCGGCATGGAGTGCTCGCTAAATACAATGTGGAACTGATCGGGGCGAATTGCGAAGCAATCGATAAAGCCGAGGACCGTGAGCTATTCGACGATGCCATGAAGGCGATCAACCTCGAGACCCCCCGACATGTGATGGCCCGAAATATGGAGCAGGCATTTGGCGCACTGGAGGAGCTGGGTTTTCCCTGCATCATCCGACCTTCCTTTACCCTCGGTGGCTCAGGCGGAGGTATAGCCTATAACAAGGAAGAATTTGAGGAGATTTGTTCTCGGGGATTGGAACTATCCCCGACCAGTGAAGTGCTGATTGATGAATCACTTATTGGCTGGAAGGAATATGAACTGGAAGTGGTGAGGGACAAAAATGATAACTGCATCGTTGTCTGCTCCATAGAAAACTTTGATGCCATGGGAGTGCACACTGGCGATTCGATTACCGTAGCGCCGGCGCAAACCCTGACTGATAAGGAATATCAGATTATGCGCAATGCTGCGATTGCAGTGTTGCGGGAAATCGGCGTGGAAACCGGCGGTTCGAATGTGCAGTTTGGAGTGAACCCTGACGACGGCAGACTCGTGGTTATCGAGATGAATCCCCGTGTATCGCGCTCCTCGGCGCTGGCATCCAAGGCAACCGGGTTTCCGATCGCGAGGGTAGCTGCGAAGTTGGCAATTGGATATACCCTTGATGAGCTGCGCAATGAGATCACCGGCGGCATTACTCCGGCATCCTTCGAGCCATCCATTGACTATGTTGTCACCAAGATTCCGCGCTTTACATTCGAGAAGTTCCCAGAAGCAAATGACCGCATAACAACACAAATGAAATCCGTTGGCGAAGTAATGGCTATCGGACGCACGTTTCAGGAATCAATTCAGAAAGCATTGCGTGGGCTGGAAGTTGACAAGTTTGGTTTTGATCCGGTTCTCGATACCAAGCGCAGCGATGCGCGCGAAATCCTTACTCGAGAATTGACCGAAGCTGGCGCACATCGCATCTGGTATCTCGGCGATGCGTTCAGACTCGATTGGTCGGTGCAGACCGTGCATGAACTCACCGGAATAGATCCATGGTTTCTGGTACAGATTGAGGAACTGATTCAGATCGAGAAAGCGGTGGAGCGGCAGTCGCTGCAAGAGATCGACAAGACTGCCATGTTCAAGTTGAAGCAGCGAGGTTTCTCCGACAAGCGCTTGTCGCAACTGCTTGACGTTAAAGAAGAGGAAGTGCAGAAAGCGCGGCATAAACTCGGTGTAAGACCCGTCTACAAGCGCGTTGATACTTGTGCTGCGGAATTTGCCTCGGCAACGGCCTACATGTATTCAACTTATGAGGAAGAATGTGAAGCTCTGCCCAGTAAGCGCGAGAAGATAATGGTGCTTGGCGGCGGGCCGAATCGGATAGGCCAGGGCATTGAGTTCGACTATTGCTGTGTGCATGCTGCATTGGCGATGCGCAAAGATGGTTATGAAACAATCATGGTTAACTGTAATCCTGAAACCGTTTCCACCGATTACAATATTTCAGATCGACTCTATTTCGAACCATTGACGTTCGAAGATGTCGTCGAGATTGTGCAGCTTGAAAAACCCAAAGGCGTAATTGTGCAGTTTGGCGGACAGACACCGCTTAACCTGGTCAAAAGGCTGGAAGCAGCCGGTGTTCCAGTCATTGGCACATCCCCCGACGCCATTGACCGAGCAGAAGATCGCGAACGCTTCCAGCACATGATTCAGAAACTAGGATTGAAGCAGCCGCCGAACTGCACTGTGCGCAGCGTAGAAGAGAGTGTCAGGGAAGCCGAGAAAATAACTTATCCACTGGTGGTGCGTCCCTCGTATGTGCTTGGTGGCCGCGCGATGGAGATTGTCTACAACGAAACCGAGCTGAAACGATATCTGCATACGGCGGTGCAAGTATCGAATGAGAGCCCGGTATTGCTGGATTTTTTCCTCAATGCAGCAATCGAGATCGACGTAGACCTGGTGTGTGATGGCAAACAAGTTGTGCTGGGCGCGATCATGCAGCATATAGAACAGGCTGGCGTACATTCCGGAGATTCTGCTTGCTCATTGCCGCCGTACAATTTGCCAATGGATGTGCAGAACCTGATCAGGGAGCAAGTCACCAAGCTTGCACTAGAATTGGGTGTAATAGGGCTCATGAACACCCAGCTCGCTTATCAAGACGGCGAGGTGTACATCATTGAGGTAAATCCCCGCGCATCCAGAACAGTCCCCTTCGTGTCCAAATGCATTGGGCGGTCCCTGGCCAAAGTTGCAGCGCGCTGCATGATTGGCACCACTCTGAAAGAACAGGGCTTTACCAAGGAAATCATCCCAACGACTTTTGCGGTGAAAGAAGCCGTGTTTCCATTCAACAAATTTCCAGGAGTCGATCCAATTCTCGGACCGGAAATGAAGTCCACAGGCGAAGTGATGGGAGTGGGGCAGAATTTCGCAGAAGCCTATGCGAAAGCACAATTGGGAGCTGGCGCAGTTTTTGAGCGGAATGGAAATGCTTTTATAAGCGTGCGTGATGCGGACAAGCCTGCCGTCGCAGAAGTAGCCGAGAAACTAGTAGCTCTGGGATATTCTCTGGTAGCAACTCACGGCACCGCGCAAGTGATTGCTGCTGCTGGCTTGCCGGTAAAGCGTGTGAATAAGGTAGCTGAAGGTAGACCTCATATAGTCGATATGTTAAAAAACGAAGAGATCCAGCTAATCGTAAATACTACTGAAGGCAAACAGGCGATAGCTGATTCTTCGCACATTCGGCGCACGGCACTGCGCCACGATGTATTTTGTACCACAACTATCTTTGGTGCGTTGGCAGTGTGTGAAGCGTTGGAGTACGGTAGCAGTATGTCTGTCTATACTCTGCAGCAATTGCACGCTAACCTGCCTTGACAGTGCCGTTACCCGACTGAAGTTAACAGCAAGCAGCGTCGTGATGTCCTCTGTAACGCAGCTAGACTATTGCGATGATTTACCGGATTAAAGGTTGAAATTTTATGCGAAAAGTACCTATGACAGTTGGCGGCGCCGAGAAGCTGCGAGCAGAGCTGAATGAATTGAAATCGGTAGCTCGTCCGAGAATAACTGCGGCGATCGCTGAGGCGCGAGCGCATGGTGATCTGAAGGAAAACGCCGAGTACCACGCGGCCCGTGAACAACAGAGTTTCTGTGAAGGACGCATAACCGAGATTGAAAACAAGCTCGCAGATTGTGAAGTTATTGATGTTAAAAGCATCGAAGCAACTGGTCGGGTAATCTTTGGCACGACCGTCAGTCTGTTCAACCTGAATACAGATAAAACAGTTACTTACCAGATTGTAGGTGAAGATGAGGCTGATGTGCCGGCGGGCAAGATCTCTGTAGGCTCACCAATTGCACGCGCGATTATGGGTAAATACGAAGGAGATGAAATCGTGGTTAAGGCGCCAGCTGGAGATATCGCTTACGAGATCGAGACGGTCCGCCATCTTTAATGGGCGGTCAGGGCTAGCTGTCAGCTGCGGCGGGTGTTATTGATTATTCAGGACTTGCGACTCAGATTGGACAGGCGTTTGTCAGGAATCTGCGCCGCTCGATAGAGCAGTACCATGTGGCCGACGCTCTGGATACACTCGGCTTGTCCCTCAGCACAGATAGATGCAGTGAGCGCCTTTTTCTCTTCCCGGTCCGATGTAACCAGTTTGATTTTAATTAATTCGTGTTCGGATAGCGCGCGCTCAATTTCCTGACGGATATTGTCGGTAAAACCTTTCTGTGCAATGGTTACGATTGGTTTAAGATTGTGACCAATTGTTCGGAAACGTTTTTTGTCTGCGTTGCTTAGTGACATGAAAAATATCTGGATAGCGCTGAATTCAAGGGAAGTGGATTCTATTACGTTGCTTCTGAACATAAAAGTGTGGATGTTCAAGACAGGGGAGAAAGTGACTTAATGCCCAGAACCAAAACCAGCAAACAATGGCTCAAAGAGCACTTCGATGATGCGTATGTGAAGCGCAGTCAGGAAGCAGGCTATCGCTCCCGCGCCAGTTTCAAACTGCTGGAAATCCAGGAAAAAGACCAATTTATACGGCAGGGCATGACCGTGGTCGATCTGGGCGCGGCACCTGGAGGCTGGTCGCAGGTGGCGGCTGCTCTGGTTGGTCCGAAAGGTAAGGTACTTGCCTCGGATATACTGAAAGTAGATCCATTGCCGGGAGTCGAGTTTATCCAGGGTGATTTCACTGAGACTATTGTGCTGGAGAGCTTGCTGCAAGCCATGCAAGGCAAACTGGCTCACCTTGTATTATCGGACATGGCACCCAATATGAGTGGAATGAAGGATATTGATCAGCCACAAATGATGCATCTGGCGGAATTGGCGCTGGAATTCGCCAGATCTGTACTCGCGCCTGGAGCGTATTTCCTTGTTAAGGTATTTCATGGCGCAGGACTCGCGGCCTATCAGGCCGAATTGCGTACCAGCTTCGCAACGGTGAAAGTCAGGAAACCCGCGGCTTCCAGAGCCAGATCGAGCGAAATATATCTGCTGGCAGGCGGTTTCCACGCGGAATCATGAGAGCGGCTGGAAAATGGGTGCAATATTTTCTGTAAACATTAGAATCGCTGGATGCGTTCGAGTCGGGTACGGATACAAGCAAGGCTTGAGTTGGTCATTGCCCATCCCAGCTCAGCAATCAATCACTACCACTGGGGGATATACCCTTGAATGATATGGCAAAAAACCTGATTCTCTGGATGATTATCGCTGGTGTGCTGTTAACAGTTTTTAACAACATCAACCAGGAAACCAGAGACGATACAATCAATTACTCCGAGTTTATCCGTGAGGTACGCGCTGGACGGGTGAGTGCGGTGGAATTGGCCGGTATCAATATCAGTGGCGTCCGCACTGACAATACCCAATTCCGTTCCGTTATGCCTCTGATCGGAGATGATCAGCTGCTGCCAGATCTGTGGGCCAACAATGTTGAAGTCGCTGCCAACGAACCCGAGCAACAAAGTATCTGGCAACAACTGCTTGTCGCCAGCTTTCCGATTTTGATCATCATTGCACTGTTCTTCTTTTTTATGCGTCAGATGCAGGGCGGCGGTGCCGGTGGCAAGGGCGGGCCCATGTCGTTCGGCAAGAGCAAGGCCAAGCTGTTGGGTGAAGACCAGATCAAGGTGACGTTTGCCGATGTTGCTGGTGTGGACGAAGCAAAAGAAGACGTGAAAGAGCTGGTCGATTTCCTGCGGGAGCCAGACAAGTTTCAACGACTTGGTGGACGTATCCCGCGCGGTATATTAATGGTTGGTCAGCCCGGCACCGGTAAGACCCTGCTGGCCAAGGCGATTGCCGGCGAAGCAAAAGTTCCGTTTTTCTCGATTTCCGGATCAGACTTTGTCGAGATGTTTGTAGGTGTCGGCGCGTCCCGAGTACGGGATATGTTTGACCAGGCGAAGAAGCAAGCTCCCTGCATCATCTTCATCGATGAAATTGATGCGGTAGGCAGACACCGTGGCGCCGGTCTTGGTGGCGGTCACGATGAACGTGAGCAGACATTAAACCAATTGCTCGTAGAGATGGACGGATTCGAAGTAAATGACGGCGTAATTGTGATGGCTGCGACGAACCGGCCCGACGTGCTGGATCCGGCGTTACTGCGCCCGGGTCGTTTTGATAGACAAGTTGTAGTCGGTCTGCCAGATATACGCGGCCGAGAACAAATCCTGAAAGTCCATATGCGTAAAGTGCCGATCGATGACAAGGTGAAAGCGAGTTTGATCGCTCGTGGTACCCCTGGATTTTCTGGCGCCGACCTTGCCAACCTGGTGAATGAAGCTGCCTTATTTGCTGCGCGATCCAGTCGACGACTGGTCAGCATGGAAGAATTTGAAAAAGCGAAAGACAAGATCATGATGGGTGCCGAGCGTAAATCCATGGTGATGTCTGACAAGGAAAAACGGAATACCGCTTATCATGAAGCTGGGCACGCAATCGTAGGCCTGTTGGTTCCTGAGCACGATCCTGTTTACAAAGTGAGTATCATTCCGCGAGGCCGTGCACTTGGCGTGACTATGTTTTTGCCAGAGGAAGATCGTTATAGCCTGAATAAAACCACTATTTTGAGTCAAATATGCAGTCTTTATGGAGGCCGCATTGCTGAGGAACTGACGCTGGGTAAAGACGGTGTCACCACGGGAGCGTCCAATGATATCCAGCGCGCTACTGAAATGGCACGCAATATGGTGACGAAGTGGGGCCTCTCGGAAGAATTAGGACCCTTGCTCTATATGGAAGACGAAGGTGAGGTGTTCCTCGGTCGCTCCGCTGCGTCGCAATCAAAATCTTTTTCCAGCGACACTGCCAAGACCATCGACAAAGAAGTTCGCAAGATTATCGACGAGTGTTACGGTCGCGCCAAAGCCTTGCTTGAGGAGAATCGCGACAAGCTGGAAATGATGAAAGATGCCCTGCTCGAATTTGAGACGATCGATGCCGATCAAATTTCCGATATCATGAGCGGCAATAAGCTGCGACCGCCAGCAGACTGGAGCGATTATCACAATGATGATTCCAGTGGTGCCACCAAGGTCGAGAAAGAAGATGTGAAGAAGTCAGGGAAAATTGGTGGCCCCGCCAGTGAACACTAGCGCGACTCTCAAGTTCCTGCCTTTAACGAAGTGACCCTGATCCTTGCAGCTGGAGACAGACAGATTAATCTGTCGACTCCAGTTTGCATGGGAATTCTCAATATTACACCCGATTCATTCTCGGACGGTTCGCAGCTGGGTAAAAGCAGTGGCGATCGTTTCGTCGTCGACCTCGACAAGACCCTGCTCAAAGCGGAACGGATGATAGAAGAGGGTGCGTTGATTCTTGACGTTGGTGGCGAATCGACTCGACCTGGAGCCTCGCCAGTTTCAATCTCTGAAGAACTGAATCGAGTTATTCCAGTCCTCTCTGCACTGCGCTCACGGTTTGATATTTGCCTGTCGGTTGATACAAGTACTCCTGAAGTTATGCTGGCAGCAATTGCAGAGGGTGCCGAAATCGTTAACGATGTACGCGCACTTACACATCCCAATGCCCTGTCTTTAATCGCCAAATCCAATGTTGCAGTGAGCCTCATGCACATGCATGGTCAACCGCGTACGATGCAGCAAACATACACATATGACGATGTAGTTGCTGAAGTTAGTCAGTATTTGCGCGAGCGCGTCGCCGCTTGCACGAGTAGCGGTATCTCCTTGCAACGCCTAATAGTCGATCCGGGGTTTGGGTTCGGCAAGTCAGTTACCCATAACTATCAATTGTTGAAAAACCTCCATAGCATCGCGGCATTGAAACTGCCAGTTATGGTTGGATTGTCCCGAAAATCGATGATAGCTGGCGCCACGAACAAACCTGTGGGTGATCGACTGGCGGGTTCTGTTGCGGCGACAAGTTATGCGTTGTTGGGCGGAGCCAATATCATTCGCACCCATGATGTGGCTGCCACCATCGATGCAATTAGAGTACACTCCGTCTTTTCCAACGCTTGAATATTGACCTGATCGATGACATCCAACAGTAAGAAATATTTTGGGACTGATGGTATCCGTGGCAGAGTCGGCACTTCGCCTATTACCCCGGATTTCATGTTGAAGCTAGGCTGGGCCGCCGGCACTGTGTTCGGCAAGCGCAGTCAAGGCAATGGTCGCAACAAGATCCTGATCGGTAAAGACACGCGTATTTCCGGATATATGTTTGAAGCGGCACTGGAAGCCGGAGTCACAGCTGCAGGTGTCGACATCAGCTTATTGGGGCCAATGCCCACCCCAGCTATCGCCTATCTCACGCGCACTCTCCGGGCTCAAGCTGGTATCGTAATAAGTGCCTCACATAATTCATTTGAAGACAATGGCATCAAATTTTTTTCCGGCGAAGGCAGCAAGTTGCCGGACGAGCTTGAATATGCAATTGAAGAACAGCTGCAGCATGAGCTCTCAACCGTCGCGCCCCAGTCGTTGGGCAAGGCATCGCGGGTGACAGATGCGGCAGGGAGATACATCGAATTTTGCAAAAGTACCATTGGATCCAGTTTGAAGTTCAACGGCCTGAAGATTGTCGTGGATTGCGCCCATGGTTCAACTTATCACATTGCTCCAAATGTGTTCGAAGAGCTTGGTGCGAGAGTTAAAGCAATCGGAGTTGCTCCGGATGGCATGAATATAAATGCCGCGAGTGGGTCTACCTCCCCACAGAAGTTGGTAGAAGCAGTGTTGGCTGAGAAAGCGGATATAGGTATCGCCTTCGACGGCGACGGCGATCGGGTCATCATGGTTGATCATCTTGGCAATATCGTAGATGGTGATGAGATTCTATATGTAATTGCGCGCGATCGCCGCCGGCAGAATATCGATTTTGGCGGTGTGGTTGGTACGGCAATGAGCAATCTTGGGCTCGAGCAGGCATTGGATGCCCTAGATGTGCCCTTCGTACGCACAGCAGTGGGTGATCGTTACGTGATGCAGGAAATGCAGCAGCGTGGATGGGATTTGGGCGGCGAATCATCTGGACACATTATTTGTCTGGATATCACTACAACCGGAGACGGCATCGTATCTGCATTGCAGGCATTGGCCGCGATCGTGAATTGTGAACAGCCATTGGCGGAATTGCGGCGCAAGATGCGCAAGCTGCCTCAGTCCATGATCAACGTGAAACTCGGTAAAGGCCTGGACATTGCCAACAATGACCGCATTCAAAAAACTGTTGCCGATATTGAGCGGAAGCTGGGTAAAAGCGGTCGCGTGCTGTTGCGACCATCAGGCACTGAGCCGGTAGTCAGGGTCATGGTTGAAGGTGAGGATAAGGATGTCGTTTTAGACTTCGCCCGGGAATTGTCCGCAGTGGTTGCGGCTGAAGTAGAGAAATCGCAGTGAGCCAATTCTTAAAGAACCATGGCGGTCAGGTTGCAACAGATTGGCATCTTGGTTAGTATTGGCGCCCGTTTTCGCCGGGTCATACTGGGTCAGCGAGAGGGTTGCTGCAACCTTCGAGGACAGGACGGATGCGACGCAAACTGATTGTCGGCAATTGGAAGATGCATGGCTCCAAGGCTCAGGTAAGCCAGCTGGTCGCGGCAATCAAATCTGGAGCTGTGAATTTAAGCGCAGCAGTAGAGATTGGAATTTGCCCGACTCACTTGCATATTGTGCAAGTCGCGGAATTACTCGGAGTTACTGCTATCAGGTTAGGTGCCCAGAACGCGTACTTTGAGGAAAACGGTGCATTCACCGGCGAAGTGTCGGCGAGCATGTTGGCTGAGTGTGGTGTGTCTTTTGTATTGGTCGGGCATTCCGAACGGCGGGAAATATTTGGTGAGACGGATGCTATTGTTGCCAGCAAGTTTATGGCAGCTCAGCGCTTCGGATTGCAACCGATCTTGTGTATCGGTGAATCACTCCAGGATCGACAGCAAAATACGACTGAAGCAAAGGTGCTTGGTCAGCTGGATGCGATAATTCAGGCAGCTGGCATTGATGCAGTTGGAAAGGCAGTGTTGGCGTACGAACCTGTATGGGCAATCGGAACCGGGCAGACAGCCACTCCGCAGCAAGCCCAGCACGTGCATAGGCTGCTACGCCAGCATCTAGCTGCGAGCAGCAAGGAAGTAGCAGAGCATACACGGATTATTTACGGCGGCAGTGTTAATGGTGCCAATGCCAAGAAGCTGTTTGAGCAGACCGATATCGACGGCGGTTTAGTAGGTGGGGCCTCATTACTGGCCGAAGAATTTATATCCATTTGTAAGAGTGCGGATTAAGAACATGTTAACTTTGATTATCGTAATTCATGTAATCGTGGCTGTGGCTATAGTCGGTCTGGTATTGCTGCAACAGGGCAAGGGCGCTGACGCCGGCGCCTCCTTCGGTGCTGGAGCCTCACAAACAGTATTTGGGTCTTCAGGTAGCGGCAATTTTCTGGTGCGAGCAACCACCGTTGCGGCTACTATCTTCTTCGTGACCAGTTTGTCGTTAGCAATTTTTGCTCGCGATCAGGCTGGTGTGGGGAGTACTGAGGGTTTGCCAATCGTCAATCCGGCCATCTTGCAGCAGGCACCAGTCAGCAATACGCAATCTGATGTGCCTTTGATCGAAGAACCTGCGGTAGCGCCAGGCAATCAAGATGATGTGCCTTTAATTGAAGAACCCGCGGTAGCGCCAGGCAATCAAGATGATGTGCCTGGTCTGCCCGGTGCCGGCAATTAAACTGGCAGGAATCAGAGTTTTAAATGCCGAAGTGGTGAAATTGGTAGACACGCTAGCTTGAGGGGTTAGTGACTTTACAGTCGTGCCGGTTCAAGTCCGGCCTTCGGCACCATCATTAAGACGGGAATTTTTCAGAATTTCTCAGGATTACCAGCACGCGCTCAGCAGATCGCGTGAAACCCGCGTAAATCCTTGACCTTAGCCCTACTGACTCTTTATAATACGTGCCCCTTGTATAGGTTGGCTGGCGTGATTCGAGTCAATTTATATTTTTAAAAACAAGGAGTTATGATTAGCAGCCGGAGTCGGCTGTTTTTCGTAGGTGAGAACGGAAATTGTACTCTGAAGCAGGCTGAGTCGGAGTTGATAGACCAGGAATTATTGCGGGGTGGAGCAGTCTGGCAGCTCGTCGGGCTCATAACCCGAAGGTCGTAGGTTCAAATCCTGCCCCCGCTACCATTTTTGTTCCAAGCGCTGAGACTGGCCAGTCGAATATGGCCGCCTCGCAAGTGGCGAAGAGCAAACACATGCTTTATGGCCTGGCAATGTGCCGACCGTAAAGAAATTGAGAGTGGGCCTATGGCCCATTTTTTATATGCAGGCAATTTACACGGATAGCGCGCAAGCGGTGCTCAGTACAATAAAAATTTGAAGAATAGCATAGCGAAAATCGTGGAGTTAATCGAACCGACAGTCACGGCATTAGGCCTGGAACTGTGGGGAATCGAGCATCTCCAACAAGGCAAATACTCCTTGCTCAGGATATATATCGAACGCGAAGCAGGTGTCGCGATCGAGGATTGTGAACAAGTAAGCAAACAGGTAAGTGCACTGCTCGATGTAGAAGATCCAATTGCCGGCAAATATACGCTGGAAGTTTCTTCGCCGGGACTGGAGCGACCGCTATTTTCTGCGAGGCAATTTTCGCAATATATCGGTAGTGAGGTGAAATTGCGTTTGCACAGTCCAATTCAGGGCAGGCTCAAATTTAAAGGCAAGATTGTGGTCGTAGAAGGAGACAGTATTCGCTTGCAAGCGGATGGTGTTGACTACGATCTGAGCTTTTCTGATGTAGATAAGGCAAATGTAGTTTTTTAGATTTTTTTACTCTGCGCTCTGGAGCAGTTTCCAGTAGTAGGCCTCGGGTAAGGTGACATAGTTATGATGAGCAAAGAAATATTAATGGTTGCAGATGCCGTCTCTAATGAGAAGGGTGTATCACGTGGTGTTATTTTTGAAGCCATAGAATCGGCATTAGCCGCTGCTACCAAAAAACTTTATGACGACCAGGAAATCGAATGCCGTGTCGCAGTGAATCGTGACACCGGGGATTATGAAACTTTTCGTATATGGAATGTCGTTGCAGACGATGAATTTGTTGATGAGGCCTCGCAATTAACTCTCGAGCAGGCTCAAGAGAAAGATAATTCGCTCGGAGTTGGTGGTTCATGGGAGTTAAAAATCGACAACGTCGAGTTTGGTCGTATTGCAGCGCAAACAGCCAAGCAAGTCATCGTGCAAAAAGTGAGAGAAGCCGAACGCGAGATTGTTATCTCCGAGTATAAAGATCGGATCGGTGAGTTGGTCGCTGGAACAGTGAAGAAGGTCACCAGAGATAGCATAATTATTGATCTTGGTAACAATGCAGAAGCATTGCTGCCCCGTGACCAGATGATACCCAGAGAAACCTTTCGTGTCGGTGACCGTATGCGTGCATTGCTAATTGATGTGCGATCGGAGCAACGTGGTCCCCAGCTATTCCTGAGCCGCACATCTCCAGCCATGCTGATCGAGTTGTTCAAGATTGAAGTGCCGGAAATCGCTGAAGAAGTGATAGAAATCAAGGCCGCCGCCAGAGATCCAGGCTCGCGTGCCAAAATTGTTGTAAGTACCAATGACGGCCGCATTGATCCGGTAGGCGCCTGCGTCGGCATGCGCGGATCTCGCGTTCAGGTTGTATCCAATGAATTGGCCAATGAACGTATCGACATCATTCTCTGGGATGACAACCCGGCGCAACTGGTAATCAACTCAATGTCACCAGCTGAAGTTGCCTCCATCATCGTCGATGAAGACAGTCACACGATGGACATCGCCGTAGAAGAAGCCAACCTGGCCCAGGCCATTGGTCGTAACGGTCAGAACGTGCGTCTCTCCAGCGAATTGACTGGTTGGACCATAAATGTAATGAGCGAAGCGGATGCTGCTGAGAAGCAACAGCTGGAAGCGAGCTCCTTCATTGAAATATTCATGCAGAAGCTGGATATCGAAGAAGATGTAGCTGAGGTACTGGTGCAGGAAGGTTTCACATCGCTGGAAGAACTTGCCTATGTGCCATTGGATGAGATTCTGGCCATAGAAGGTTTCGATGAAGAAATCGCCAACGAATTGCGCAACCGGGCGAAGGATGCGTTATTGACACAGGCCATTGCATCAGAGGAAGACCTTTCTTCTGCCAACATCGCCGATGACCTGTTGGGCATGGAGGGGATGGATGACAAACTTGCATTGCAACTCGCCAAGAAGGGAATTCTCAGCATGGAAGACCTTGCTGAACAAGCAGTAGATGAGTTGATGGATATTGAAAACATGGACGAAGAGCGTGCAGGCAAGCTGATCATGACAGCGCGAGCGCCCTGGTTTGAATAAAGTAGTTTGAATAAAGCAGTTTGAATAAAGCAGTCTATGTAAAGTTATTTGAAAAAAAGCGGTTTGAGTAAGAAAGTAAAACGCGTTAGCGGATGGGAGCAATTGAATGGCAGATGTAACTATTAGTGAGTTAGCCGAAGTAGTTGGAGTTTCGGTGGACAAGCTGCTGTCTCAGATTAAGGAGGCAGGTTTGCCTCACACCAAAGCTAAAGATGCTATTTCTAACGAAGACAAGAACACATTGTTGGTCTTTCTGCGTCGCAGTCATGGAGATCGCGATGCGGTGGATTCGGCTCCGCGAAAAATTACCCTCAAGCGAAAAACCATTGCAACTCTGAAGTCAGCCTCATCCCACGGACGCGGCAAAACCGTAAACGTTGAAGTCAGGAAGAAGCGCACCTACGTCAAACGCAGCACAATTGTCGATGACGACTCAGTTAACGTCGATAGCCATGTCAAACTAGAACCGACTGCAGCTGAAGTAGCGGCTACGGAACGCGCTGCGGAGACGCCTCAATCTGCTGCTGCAGCGGCGGCAGTAAAAGTAAGCAAAGTTGATGCTGTCGGCGCCACGCCTGCCGCAGTAACAACGGGCACTGCTATTGCGGAAGTTATTGCACTAGTCGTCGATCCGAGTCGTGCCGAAAAGCCGGGCGCCAAGCGCAAAGGGCTGATTAAAAAGGGTGCAGACGATCCTGAAGAAGAAAAGAAGGGCCATCTCAAAAACAAGGCCAAGGCTAGCAAGCGCCAGGCGAAAAATATCAGTGTCACTGATGATTTCGTACTTGAAGGTGATGACGATGAAGCTGGCGGTCGACGCCGTGGTGGTCGTAAGGGCAAGGGCAAACTGGCTTCACAACAGCATGCATTCGAAAAGCCCACTGAATTTATTGTTCGGGATATCAAGATTGGCGAAGCCAATACGGTTTCCAATCTGGCCCAGCAGATGTCTGTCAAATCCGCAGATGTAGTCAAAGTTTTATTCAAAATGGGTGTCATGGCAACCATTAACCAGGTGCTTGATCAAGACACTTCAGAACTACTCATTGCAGAGATGGGTCATGTTCCAAAATTCGTGTCTGAAGATGCGATCGAGGAAAAATTGGCGGAGTCACTGGCAGCAGAAGTCGGTAAGGTAGAAGTTAGCCGCGCACCCGTAGTAACAGTTATGGGCCATGTTGACCATGGCAAAACATCACTCTTGGACTACATCCGCAAATCACAAGTTGCCTCGCATGAGGCTGGCGGTATTACCCAGCATATTGGCGCGTATCACGTAACCACTGATCACGGCATGATCAGCTTTCTCGACACACCAGGCCATGCGGCATTCTCAGCGATGCGCTCACGTGGAGCGAAGGCCACCGATGTGATTGTGCTCGTCGTCGCAGCTGATGATGGTGTCAAACCGCAGACAGAAGAAGCGGTCCAGCATGCGAAGGCAGCTGGAGTGCCAGTGGTTGTTGCAATCAACAAGATTGATAAAGCCGGTGTGGATATTGATCGCATCAAAAATGAACTGTCCGCTTTAGGCGTGGCGCCGGATGATTGGGGTGGTGATACCCAATACGTCAAAGTGTCTGCGCACACCGGTGAAGGCGTAGATCAATTGTTGGAAGCGATTCTGCTACAGGCAGAATTGCTCGAGCTCAAGGCCTACACCGACGTACCAGGACAAGGCGTAGTAATTGAATCGCGCCTGGATAAGGGCCGCGGCCCGGTTGCGACAGTGTTGGTACAGAACGGTACTTTGAACACTGGCGACATCGTTCTCGCTGGACATGAGTTTGGCAAAGTCAGGGCTTTGATTGACGAGCAGGGCAAAAACGTCAAGTCTGCCGGGCCGTCTATTCCGGTAGAAATACTGGGTTTGAATGCGGTGCCGGAAGCTGGCGATGAATTTGTAGTTGTAACGGATGAGAAGAAAGCGCGAGAAGTCGCCCAGTTCCGCCGCACACGCCACAAAGACTCAATGCAAGCCAAGCAACAAACCAATCTCGTGGAAAACATGTTCGCCGGTATCGGCAGAAAGAATCTGAAGATATTTAATATCATAGTGAAGACTGACGTACGCGGGTCGCTGGAAGCCATTATCGGCTCCTTGCATAAACTCAACCACGAAGAAGTTGAAGTCAATGTGGTCAGTTCCGGTGTCGGTGGAATTTCCGAAACTGACGCGCATTTAGCTGCCACATCCAAGGCAATGATTATCGGTTTTAACGTAAGAGCAGATAAATCAGCACGGGAAATCGTTGAAAACGAAGGCTTGCAGCTACGCTACTACAATGTAATTTACGATTTAGTCGACGATGCCAAGGCAATCATGGGTGGGATGTTGTCACCAGAAATTCGCGAGGAAATCGTCGGAGTTGCTGAGGTGCGTGATGTATTTAATTCGCCCAAGTACGGCCTCATCGCCGGCAGCATGGTGATTGAAGGCACAGTCTATCGCAGCAAGCCGATTCGAGTATTGCGCGACAATGTGGTGATCTATGAGGGCGAACTGGAATCACTGCGTCGCTTCAAGGATGATGCCAATGAAGTTCGCAATGGTATGGAATGTGGTATCGGTGTGCGCAATTACACGGATGTGAAAATCGGCGACAAGATTGAAGTTTACGAGACCACGGAAGTTGCGCGCAGTCTCTAAGAGATAAGTGCAGGAAATTAATTAGTGCCAGAATTGTCCGCCAGAAAACAACGAGTAGCCGATCAGATTCAGTGTGAATTGGCGACTTTGATTCAAATGGAAGTGAATGATCCCCGTGTCGGCATGGTGTCGGTAACAGGGGTCGAAGTGAGTCGTGATCTGGCGCATGCAAAAGTGTTTGTGACGGTGTTGAATACGCTTGGTGCCGATGGCGATGTGAATCAGGCAACTTTGTCTGATCCGGGCGCTCTGGATCAATTGGAAGTGCAACAGAACATAAAAGCGTTGAACAAGGCCGCAGGATATTTACGTACCCTGTTGGCAAAACGGTTGAATCTTCGCTCAGTACCGAAACTGCAGTTTCATTACGATGCCAGTATTCGGCGCGGTCAACAGCTCTCAAGTTTGATTGATAGCGCGCTGGCAGCTGATCGCGAACAACTCGTTGAGAAAGACACCGACTAGGTCTGCAACCTTGCTTGCAATATCGGTGAGCAAACCAATAACAGGCAATAGTCTTAGTTAGTGTGCAACATAAAGATCGTGATCACTCCTGGAGGGGCCTGGGTTGGAACAGCAGCGGCGCCGCAAAGGCAGGAATGTGAATGGGATCGTAGTGCTGGATAAGGAGCAAGGCCTGAGCTCCAACGCCGCACTGCAGCAAGTTAAACGTCTGTACGAGGCGAACAAGGCTGGCCATACCGGCAGTCTCGATCCACTGGCTACCGGGGTGCTGCCCCTGTGTCTTGGCGAGGCCACCAAAGTGTCACAGTTCTTGCTGGATTCAGACAAGAAATACCGGGCTCGCATCAAGCTCGGTGAGCGTACAGATAGTGGTGACAGTGCCGGTGTCGTGATTGAGCGTAGCGACGATTTTTCCGTCAGTCGCAAAATGATCGAGCAGGCGCTGCAGCAGTTTAAGGGCGCGATTGCCCAGGTGCCGCCCATGTATTCGGCGCTGAAGGTGAATGGAGTGCCGCTGTACAAAATGGCGCGCAAAGGCACAGTAATTGAACGCCAGCCGCGCCAGATAACGATTTACAGTATCGAACTGACGAGCTTTGAGGATTCCGAGCTTGAAGTCGAAATAGCCTGCAGTAAAGGTACCTATATTCGTACCATAGCGGATGATCTGGGTCAGGCATTGGGTTGTGGCGCGCATATCGTCGCATTGCGTCGCACTCAGGCGGGAGTATTTACCGAACAGGATTGCGTAAGCAGGCAATACCTGGAAAGCGAAAAAGAACAGGCAGGGCTGGAAAGAATTGACCAGTTCTTGATACCGATGGATGAAGCCATTGGTGATCTGCCGATAGTAGTTTTGCCAAGTGTTACCGCGGCCTTCATCAAGAATGGTCAACCGGTACTGGTAAGACACCTGCCCGAGGGAGGTTTGGTCAGGTTGTATGAAGAAGAGCAATTTATTGGCATCGGTTGTATAAATGACGATGGCATGGTTGCTCCAAGGCGATTGATCGCAACCTGAGTTTGAGTGTCAAACGCTCTGCTCAGGCGACAATTGTATTTTTAATTAAATGGAAAGTATCAGATAACTATCAATATGCGTGGTTATTCTGATTGCAAATGGAAGTGGCTGTCTCGCTGTTGGTTCATAGATCACTACTGGAACAACCAGTAGTGTAACAAATAGAACAACGCGAATTAACTTAACCGCATATTATGGAGAATGAAAATGGCTTTATCAGCTGCACAGAAAGAAGCGATCATTAAAGATTATGCACAGGCAAAGGGAGACACTGGCTCACCTGAAGTTCAGGTCGCTTTGCTGAGCGCAAACATTAATGAGTTACAAGCACACTTCAAGGCACACGTTCACGACCACCACTCACGTCGTGGTTTGATTCGCATGGTTAACAGCCGCAGAAAATTGCTGGACTATCTCAAGCGAAAGAACAATGAACGTTATACAACATTGATCAAGCGACTCGAATTGCGTCGTTAATCAAACGCAGAAGTATCACAATCACGGATTAACTAGCTCAAAGCCTGATGAGTTGGCTTTGAGTTTTTTAAGAGAATAGGAAAAATTATGTTTAATCCAATCAGAAAGACGTTTCAATACGGCAAGCAAACAGTCACATTAGAAACTGGAAAAATCGCCAGACAAGCAACTGGCGCTGTTATGGTAACAATGGGTAATAGCCAGGTGCTGGCTACTGTTGTAGGTCGCAAGCAGGCCAATCCCGGGCAGGACTTCTTCCCGCTTACGGTCAACTATCAGGAAAAAACCTACGCCATCGGTAAAATTCCAGGCGGATTCTTCAAGCGAGAAGGTCGTCCTTCCGAGAAAGAAACACTGACCTCGCGCTTGATCGACCGGCCCTTGCGTCCGCTGTTTCCCAAAGGATTCATGAACGAAGTGCAGGTGGTCTGCACTGTCGTATCAGCAATCAAAGATGAAGATGCTGATATCGCGGCACTGATTGGCGCCTCTGCGGCGCTGGCTATCTCCGGAATTCCATTTGCCGAGCCAATCGCCGCCGCCCGTATCGGATATGACGCGGAAACCGGTTACGTTCTGAATCCAAACAACACTCAATTGGCAACTTCCTTGCTGGACATGGTTGTAGCCGGCACAAGTTCAGCCGTGCTGATGGTAGAGTCAGAAGCGAAACAACTTACCGAAGACCAAATGTTAGGTGCAGTGCTTTATGGGCATGATGCAATGCAAGTGGTAATAACTGCGATAAAAGAACTGGCCGCAGAAGCCGGCAAACCTGCCTGGGTGTGGATTCCGGCGGTGGAGAATGCAGCATTGAAGGCCACTATGGCAGAGAAATTTTCTGCGGGCGTAACTGCTGCATATCAGATCTCTGACAAAATGGCACGACACGACGCAATTGGTGTCTTGCAGGCACAGGCTGTTGCTGAGTTTGTGAACGAAGTCGCTGGCGGTAGTGAAGCGGAAGTCAAGAATGCTTTCTCCAAGCTGGAAAAGAGTACTGTGAGGCATCGCATTCTGGACGGCGCTCCACGCATCGATGGTCGCGATACCAAGACAGTAAGAGCTATTGAAGTGGAAACTGGCGTGCTGCCCAAGGCGCATGGCTCAGCTCTGTTCACACGCGGTGAGACTCAGGCGTTAGTGGTAGTAACTCTTGGCGCGCTGCGCGATTCACAAATCATCGAAGATTTGAGCGGCTCCAGAAAAGATCCGTTCATGCTGCATTACAACTTCCCGCCATTCTCTGTTGGCGAAACTGGCTTCATGAGTGGTCCGAAGCGTCGCGAAATTGGTCATGGTCGCTTGGCACGGCGCGGTGTTGCAGCGGTTCTGCCGAAAGAAGAGGAATTCCCCTATGCGATTCGTGTGGTATCGGAAATTACTGAATCCAACGGTTCCAGTTCAATGGCGAGTGTTTGCGGAAGCAGTCTCGCGTTGATGGATGCAGGCGTGCCAATCACTGCGCCGGTGGCAGGTATCGCCATGGGATTGATCAAGGAAGGCGATCGGTTTGCCGTCCTCACCGACATTCTGGGTGACGAAGACCACCTTGGAGACATGGATTTCAAAGTGGCCGGTACTGCCGCTGGTGTAACGGCCTTGCAGATGGATATCAAGATTCAGGGCATTACCGAAGAAATTATGGAAATTGCCCTGCAGCAGGCCAATATTGCCCGCCTGCATATACTGGGTGAGATGAATCGCGTAATTGCAAAATCAAGAGATTCAGTCTCCGAGAATGCACCAGCCATGGCCATGCTCAAGATTGATCCAGACAAGATTCGTGACGTAATCGGCAAAGGTGGTGCGGTCATTCGCGGCATTACCGAAGCGACTGGCGCATCGATTGATATCGACGATGACGGCAACGTACGTATCTATGGCGAAGACGCTACTTCACGTGACGCGGCTCTGGATATGGTCAATGCCATCACTGCGGAAGCCGAAGTTGGGCGACTCTACATGGGCAAAGTAGCTCGTATCGTTGACTTCGGTGCGTTTGTGACAATTATCCCTGGCAAAGATGGTCTTGTGCACATTTCCCAGATCGCTGCAGAGCGAGTGGAGAATGTGAATGAGTATCTCAAGGAAGGTCAGGAAGTACTGGTCAAGGTAACTGATCTGGATGCTCGCGGCAGAATCAAGCTCAGCATCAAGGAAATTACTGAAGAAGAAAAAGCTGACTTCGTGGCGTAGTCCCGATAGATCCAGCTTTTAACTAAACCCAAAAAGCCCGGCGCGATGAGAAATCACTGCGCCGGGCTTTCTGCTTTTGCGCTAGCCAAGCAGTTATGTCGCCAAGTTAGTGGTATGTTTTGTCGTTCTAGCTCTCCAATATCAATTTCTGATCCTGGAAATCCATGTAAATCGGGGTCCCCTTTAGACCAGCGCCACATGTAGCACATAGTTGTTTGCCTTCGCGCCAAGCCCGGCATTTTTTGACGAAATTTCAGCATGCAGCAGAAAAAGTTCAAAACAGCGCAGACACGATGCCTGGCTTTTGGTTCAATTCGAGCGCTGATACAGGTCTGGTCAGGCTCAAAACAAGACATGCTACCCAATTGGAATTCTGTAATAATACGAGCCGATATCACCACTGCTGCAGAGGAGATCATTGTGTATATAACTAAAACTCAGATACTTAAAGGCACTGCAATCGGACTGGGCAATTTCGCACTGCTCGCAATGCTAGGCGGGTTCGCGCCCCTCGCCGTGGCGCAGTCGGCAGAAATCACTTTTCACAAAGACATCGAGCCAATTCTGCAGCGTAGTTGCCAGAACTGTCACCGGGAAGGTGGGGTTGCTCCGATGCCGTTGGTGACCTTTGACCAGGTTGCTCCATTTGCAGGTCTGATTGAATACAAGACTGGCCTTAGAGATCGGGCTGGAGCAATGCCACCCTGGTACATGGAAAAAGATATTGGTATCCAGGATTACAAAAACGACCCGTCACTCAGTGATGCGGAATTAGCGGCTATCTCAACCTGGGCACGAAGTGGCACACCCAAAGGCGACGTAGCCGATGCGCCAGCTGCGCGCGTGTTCAATGACGGCGTCAAATGGACGGCGGGTGAGCCTGACGTCATCGTCAAGACCAATGCAGTGACTAAACTCGCTGGCACACCTGATTGGTGGGGCGAGATCGATCGCGTACTCATTCCATTGGAAGAAGATCGCTACGTGAAGTCAGTTGAAATCATCGAAGTCAATGATGTGGACAATAGTGCCGGTACCGGACGCGCTACCGTGGGTGGCCGTTACATATTCCATCACATGATCTGGAGCACTGCGCAGCTGGATGAGAATGGTGAGCGCGTGGACGATACCGTCACTGGCTGGCCAGTACACGAAGTTGGCCGCAATGCAGACATCTTCGATCCAGATGGCGGCCGCTTACTGCATGCCAACAGTTATGTGGTATCTGATTCCGTGCATATGCATTCCAATGGCAAGGACACCGAAGGACATCTGGAAATAGGCTTCCGCCTGCATCCTAAGGGTTATGAGCCGAAATATGAACGCGCCACACTTGGTCTGGGCAATGGTGTCGATATCAGCATCGCCGGCAATGAAGACCATCAGGAATTGCACGCCTATACAGTGCTGAATGACCACACCAAGATCATCACCTTCGAACCCCACCTGCACGCCCCTGGTGAACGTATGTGTCTGGAAGCGATCTGGGGTTATACAGTTGAAACTCTGTCCTGCGTGGGCTATGACCACAACTGGGTGCGAGGCTATGCCTATGGTGACGATGCTGCTCCTCTGTTACCGAAGGGCACTATCCTGCATATCGTTGGTTACATGAACAACACAGAAACCAATCCAAACGTGCCTGATCCCAGAAACTGGCAGGGTTCAGGTAATCGCTCAGTTACCAACATGTTCATCGACCTCGGCATGCGGGTAAAAATGTCGGAAGAACAATTTTTCGAGGAAATGCAAAATCGCCGCCAGGTGTTAGGCCTTGGCCCCAATGACCACGTCATTGGTTGCCCATTGTGTCTGGCTCCGCTGGTGACTCCCGCTCAACCGGAAGAGACTGCCGCTACAGCAGAATCTGGCAATGAAGTCGCACTACAGGAGCAAAACTAGCAATGTTAAGCAATACCTTTAAAAGCCAGCGCAGCATCAGACAAGTCGCAGCTTTTATGGCTTTTACAGTTCTGATGACAACTGGCGCTTTTGCCGATACTTATCGCAAAGGCCAACATATTGAACCAGCCTTTGAAGGCTGGCGGCCGAACCCGGATGGCACATTCAATTTCATGTTTGGTTACATGAACGAGAATTGGGAAGAAGAACCTGATGTGCAAGTAGGTCCTGACAACGGGTTTTCTCCAGGTGACGCCGATCGCGGCCAACCAACGCATTTCCTGCCGCGGCGCAATCGCTTCACTTTCGAAGTTACTGTACCTGCTGACTGGGGTGATCGTGAGCTGGTGTGGACTTTGAAAGTGAACGGCGTGGAACGCAAAGCCTATGCCACGCTGAAAGAAGACTACCTGGTAGATAATATGGTGATCGCTTCTGAAACTGGTTCCCTCGGTGCCGGTACCAGCAGTCCGGAATCACGGGCCAATATTCCGCCGGTAGTTGCCGTGCAAGGTGATAGCCTGCGCTCCGTGCGCGTTGGTGAGCCACTCAACCTGCGTACGCTGGTAACCGATGATGGTTTGCCTACGCCGAGTGATCCGGTCGCAGAAGCACGGCGCTTTGCCGAGTTTGCTGGCGGCGCATTGGCGGCGGCCTTTATTACTCCTGAGGCAATTGCGAAGCGCCGGCTGATGACTCCTCCTATCAGGGTTACCGTAGGCAAGACCAATGGCCTGTTCCTGTCCTGGAACGTCTATCGTGGTCCTAGCCAGGTAACATTCAATCCGCAACAAGCAAAGCCATGGGAAGATACCCGCGCTGGTGCCAATTCACCGTGGGGAGCCTTGTGGTTACCACCGGCCAAGCCGGCTGATGGCATTCATGAAGTGCAGGTCACTTTCGATAAACCCGGTACCTATGTGCTGTGGGGCAGAGCAGATGATGGCGGCCTCTATCACGATGGTTATATCACCGTGAATGTAACTGAATAAGGTTTTTAGAAAATCTCAGTCTAGAAAGGGCGGCTCTACCGCCCTTTTTTTTGGCTTACTTTCGGTAACTGCATATGCAATGGTAGCTGTAAATCGTGGCAGTATCTTCTTTCGGGTCGCTGGCCGCCCTGGATGCATATTGGAACGTGATTTCGATGTGCTAGTATGAAATCAATCGCTCTCAACAAGTGCACTATCCATGTCAGCCTCAGCAATCATAATTAAAACAACACAGAGGATCATCCAATGAAATTTCCCTCTAGAATAATTCTGGCTGTTTTCAGCTTATTACCCGTGACCAGCTTCGCCCAGCAGGCGGAAACGTACGACTACTGGGCGCCCCAACGGGAGTTGGTGCAACGCGGCATGCAGGCAGTATTTATGTGCAATGGCATCTTCACTGGCAAGCGGACGCTGGAGCAGGTGTTCGCACAAGAGCTGGCTTACCTGAATGATCCCATTGGCACTCCCGCCGGTGGCGACTATACGGTAGACCGGGAATTGCGCATGGCCGAAGTTGGAACTGCCGGCGCCGTGCCAGTGATGCGTGCCGTTTTTCGTGAAGGAATTGGCTGCGTTATTATGGCGCCGGACCAGACCATAGCAGATATCAACGGCTAGCCCGAACTGACTTTACCATTGCCACCGGTTCAGGCTTGTCCTACTGGGCTGGCGCGAGCTCCGTAGCAGGTGCGCGCAGTCGCGCTCTTACCCGAGAGCCTGGTACTTATTGGGACTATGAGAACTACGACACACTCCTTGGTGTCTACGCCATGAAACAAGCGTTAGGCGGCGAGAAGGCCTATGCGGAATTTCCGCGCAAGGCGTTGCTGGATAAAATTGGCATGCGTAATACGCTGGTGAGTGCTGATCGCTTCGGCGACTTCATTCTCAGCAGTCAGGTGTACACCAAGGCAAGAGATCTGGCGCGGTTTGGCTTGCTCTATCTGAACAATGGTATCTGGGATGGCGAGCGTCTGATTTCTGAGGAGTGGATTGATTTCTCCCGCACTCCTGCGCCAGCGACGGTGGGTAATGGTGGTCAATATGGGGGTCAGTGGTGGCTGGTGCCGGAAGGGCGCACTGATGTGCCGACTGATGTGCCGACTGATGCCTACTCTACCAATGGCAATCGCGGGCAGTATACGGTGGTGGTGCCTTCCCATGATGTGGTGATTGTGAGGAGGGGGCTCGATTATGGAAGGCAGGGGTTTAGTCAGTGGGACCTTACTCGTGAGGTTTTGAAGGCGGTCAACTAATGTTGAGCGGCTCCGATCGGCGCCGAGGAACAGGCCGTGGAATGGCTGCAGACTGCGCTGCTCCGCGGTGCCCGACTTCTCGAAAAAGCCCTGGAAAGCGGTCTTTTTCGCTGCGTCGGCGCAGTCTTTGATCGCAGCCCTCCACAGCCTGTCCCTCGGCACCTTGGAGCAGTGGCCGATTCGATAAATTTAACTTGGCAATCATGCATTGCACATTGCACAGCGGGAACTGCAAGCGCAGGGTGAATGGATATTGTTACTGGAGCAATTAAAGCGCAGCACCGACTGACCGAGTGAGACCGTAGTTTGGGCTCACGACCGAGGAAGGGAACCCCGGAGGGGTGCGCGCTGCGGAAGAAACGAAATCCATTTACCCGGCGCGGACTTGCAGCATACGATGAACCGGTGTGCTTTCTCCGAAAAATTTCAGAAAATTACATATTGCGTCGGTATTGGCCGCCGACTTCGAAGAAGGTGTCGGTGATCTGGCCGAGTGAGCAGAATCGGACGGCGTGCATTAGTTCGGCGAATACGTTTTCATTGTTGCTCGCTGCCTGACGCAATCGTTCCAGCGCCGCCCCACACTCGTTCTGGTGTATGTGTTTAAATTCAGCCAGGCGCTTGAGCTGGCTTTGTTTTTCGGCGTCTGTTGATCGCGCCAGTTTCAATTCAAACTTGGGTTCCGGTGCGTCGCTCAGGAATGTATTCACGCCGACCAGTGGCAGGCTGCCATCGTGTTTGCGATGTTCGTAGTACATGGATTCGTCCTGGATCTTGCCGCGTTGGTAGCCGGTTTCCATCGCGCCCAACACGCCGCCGCGTTCGGAAATACTTTCGAATTCTTTTAGCACGGCTTCTTCTACCAGATCGGTCAGCTCTTCAATGATGAAAGAGCCCTGATTGGAATTTTCATTCAGTACCAGACCCCATTCCTTGTTGATGATGAGCTGGATTGCCATCGCCCGTCGCACCGACTCTTCGGTGGGAGTGGTAATCGCCTCGTCGTAGGCATTCGTGTGCAGGCTATTGCAGTTGTCATATACGGCGATCAGGGCCTGCAGTGTGGTGCGGATATCATTGAATGACATCTCCTGCGCGTGCAGCGACCGACCCGAAGTCTGGATGTGGTATTTCAGTTTCTGACTGCGTTCATTCGCGCCGTAGCGAAAACGCATGGCGGTAGCCCAGATGCGACGTGCAACGCGTCCCAGCACCGTGTATTCAGGGTCCATGCCGTTGGAGAAGAAGAATGACAGGTTATGGGCGAAGTTATCTACCTGCATGCCCCTCGACAAATAGGCTTCGACAAAAGTGAAGCCGTTGGCGAGCGTGAAAGCGAGCTGTGAAAGTGGGTTCGCGCCTGCTTCTGCAATGTGATAGCCGGAAATGGACACCGAATAAAAATTGCGCACATTGTTTGCTGTGAAAAATTCCTGAATATCGCCCATCACCTGCAGACTGAATTCGGTGGAAAAAATGCAGGTGTTCTGCCCCTGATCTTCTTTCAATATATCTGCCTGTACGGTGCCGCGCACATTCGCGAGTGCGTGCGCCTTGATTACTGCATACTCGGCCTCAGAAGGTGTAGCGCCGTTTGCGGCGACGTGCCGGTCAACCTGCTGATCAATTGCGGCATTCAGGTACATCGCGAGAATTGTCGGCGCCGGACCGTTTATCGTCATGGACACTGAAGTGGAGGGATCGCATAAATCAAACCCTGCGTAGAGTTCCTTCATGTCATCCAGAGTCGCGATGGAAACACCAGAATTGCCGACCTTGCCATAAATATCAGGACGTTCCGATGGATCGAAGCCATACAGGGTCACTGAATCGAATGCGGTGGACAGTCGCTTCGCCGCGGAATGCTCGGACAATTGCTTGAAACGACGGTTGGTGCGAAAGGCGTCGCCCTCGCCAGCGAACATCCGCGTCGGATCTTCCGTTTCGCGCTTGAACTGGAATACTCCGGCGGTGAAAGGAAATCTGCCAGGCACGTTTTCGCGCAACAACCATTTCAGTTGTTCGCCATGATCCTCGAAGCGCGGCAGTGCCACGCGGGGTATCTTCGTGCCAGACAGCGACGTGCGCGTGAGGGCAGTGCGTATCTCACGATTGCGTACTTTTACTACGTATTCAGCGCCGCGGTAGTCGGCTTGCAATTGTGGCCAGGTTTCTAGCAGACGGCGTGCGCGTGGGTCCAGTGCCTTGGATTTTGCAGAAATAAGTGGATCGAGATTCGCGCTATCAACGCTCGCTGCCTCCAGCATGGACTTGCTGGCCTGCAGTTGTTGCAGTTCCCGTGCGACCTGCGCCTGCTCGAACACTTGCGCATGGTAAGCGCGCACGCTCGCGGCAATTTCGGCGAGGTAGCGCTGCTGTTGCGCCGGAATAATCAAGCTGCGCTGGCTGGAGACCTTGGTGGTAACGCGCGCCAACTTTGCCTTGAATGTGGGCAAGCCGTGCTGCTGCAGTTCGGTGACTAATGCCTGATACAAGGCGGTAATGCCATCGTCATTGAATTTCGAGGCGATGGTGCCGAACACAGGCATATCACCGGGGGCGCTGCTGAACGCGGCACGATTGCGCTGCACCTGTTTACACACATCCCGCAGTGCATCCTCGCTACCCTTGCGGTCAAACTTGTTGATCGCGAACACATCGGCATAATCCAGCATGTCGATTTTTTCCAGCTGACTGGCGGCACCAAACTCCGGAGTCATCACATAAAGTGAAGTATCCACATAGGGCACGATGCCGGCGTCACCCTGGCCGATGCCGGGGGTCTCCACAATGATCAGATCGAAACCGGAGACGCGCATCGCATCCAGTATCTCGCGCAGACGCAGCGGAATTTCGATGGATGAATCTCGTGTGGCCAGTGAGCGCATGAATATGTGCGGGTGACTGATGGCATTCATGCGGATGCGGTCGCCCAGTAAAGCGCCACCGGTCTTTTTTCGGGTTGGATCGATGGCGAGTACCGCGATCTTGAGCGCATCGCCGCTGTCTTGCCGGAAGCGGCGAATAATCTCATCCGTGGTAGATGACTTGCCGGCGCCGCCGGTGCCAGTAATGCCCAGCACGGGAGTCTTGCTCGATTTTGCGGCGCTCGTTGCCAACTGTTCCAGATCGGCATTTGCATAAAGCTCGTTTTCGAGAGCGGTAATGACACGGGTCAGCACCAGGCGATCGCCGGCCTTCAATTGCTGCAATTGCGGCGGCGCGGGACGCTGCGGACCCTGCAAGCAACGGGCGAGCATGTCATCAATCATGCCTTGCAAGCCAATGGCCTGGCCGTCAGCGGGGGAATACAAACGCGTCACGCCGTACTGATGTAACTCCTCCAGCTCCGCCGGAATGATTACGCCGCCACCACCGCCGAAGATCTTGATGTGTGAGGCACCCAGCTCTTGCAGCTTGTCGACAAGGTATTTGAAATATTCGATATGGCCGCCCTGATAGGAACTGATCGCGATGGCATCCACATCTTCCTGGATTGCCGCCTCGACGATTTCCCGCACAGAACGATTGTGAGCAAGATGTATGACTTCCACGCCGCTCGCTTGCAGGATGCGACGCATGATATTGATAGCAGCATCATGGCCATCAAACAGGCTGGCCGCAGTCACGAAGCGCAGCCAGCGCCGGGGCCGCGCAGCCATGTTGCTGATTGTTGGAGTTATTTCGGGGAAATTGACAATGCTCATCGCCGCTAGTGTAGCCTAATACCGGGATCAGGGCACTTCGGTGTGGCAGCGGGCACAATATTAATCCGGTTGTTATTGAACAGGATGTTTCTGCAAGAACTCGATGATGGCTGCTGCGGTCGCCTGCGGTTGCTCCATGCCCATTAGATGGCCTGCATTTTCAAGGTTAACGAGCGTAATGCGAGCACCGAACTCGGCCTGCATTTGGATGCCGTTCGCGGGCGGCGCGGTCTTGTCATCAAGGCCCTGTACGATGAGCATTGGACCATTGCCCCCAGCCCACCATTCCTGCAGTGGCGTGTCGCGATTGGCCCGAGTCTGTGACGCCCGTGCCGCATTCCAGTATTGCAGGGTTCTGACAAATTCCTCTATTACCGATTCAGGAGTAGCGTCTGAGAACAGCGTGCGCCGGGCGAGCCGCACTTTTTCAGCCACCGGCAATGTGGCATTGCCGAGTAATTCTCCCAGTTCGCCGGGTTCGGTGAGCGGCTCAGCCAATCCGCCAGCGACGTCCCCCCGTAATTGAGTAGCACAACGATTTGGAGTCCAATACCGTAACAGAAGGAGATTGGACGTGAAGAAGCGATTTTCAGAAGAACAGATTATTGGATTCCTGAAAGAGGC
>Ga0049084_10000007_pt1 | contig 92903 bp, 85 predicted proteins | sample GreLakmeON33MSRF_FD_66720 | JGI IMG/M metagenome (GOLD analysis project Ga0049084, IMG submission 66720) | Freshwater lentic microbial communities from great Laurentian Lakes, MI, USA - Great Lakes metaG ON33MSRF | ecosystem: Environmental > Aquatic > Freshwater > Lake | place: Great Lakes... | reverse complement strand
AACAACAATAGCGTGCCCCCAGCGAAGTTTGAAGAGCAGTACTTTATGAAGCTGTCAGGTGTCTAGGAAATCGGGGGCTTGCCACTTCCTGAAGGGGCAGAGAATGCATTGCAGTCAAATAATTGCAGACCGGATACCAGTGGAATCTCCGTTCCCGTTCCAGTTACCTGCGCAGTTTTTAACAGGAATATCTGGCCATTCGGGTCAATTAGCTTGAACTGCGCATAGACTTGTCCAACAGATGGAACGCCTATGTTCGGCACTTCCAGTGTGAATCCGTCGAATGAACTTGAGCTGGGGCTGCTGGCAGGTGGCGTGCCGGGAACAAATTCCAGCCGAGCAGCCCCAGTTTTGAATCTAACACCTGTATAAGCAGGTACTCCCAACTTGACCGCAGAGGGAGCCACAGTACTGAGTACTCTGAAGCCGGCATAACGACTCTTGGAAATTGCCGCGTTTACTGCACCTGAAACATTGAATCGAACTTCTGTCTTGCCAGCTGCATCCTGTTTGCCAATCGATTCTGGAAATCCAATTGTGTAATCTGTTAATTCTATTTTTCCGTTATCAGAAAAAAATTCCAGCTTGAGTGGTGCCGAGCCATTCTGGGGAAACACACTTTCTATGGGAAGTATCAGTGTCGCTCCGGCAACGCTCTTCGCAGCATTGAAGTCAAACACGAATGTGGCCTTATCAATGTATTCGGTACTCGTTACTGCCCAGCCGCCGGAGGAAACATAGGAAGCATTTTTGGCAATGCCTACTGTAGCCGGTGTCGTTGGTTCCTCTCCGTCAGCAGGTTCGATGTTAGCGGTGGGATTCAATTCAACCAACACGGCTTGAGCGACCAATTTCGCCTCATCAGCATAGGTGGTGGCAGTTATCAAACCGCCAAGCAAAACACCGATTAATGTGCTGAAAATTTTCATAGGGATATTCGATCTGATCATGGACATTCGTTGAATTATGCTATTTTGCTTATAAGATTCAAACAGTTAGCGCCAATCGAAGTGACCTGCATCACACTTCAGCCCGGATATCCTCGAACTCGCTATTATTTTGTTTCCAACTCGCTGTATCTGCGACTTTGGTAAATACTTTATCACAGATCGGTAAAATCCAAGCCGGAATGGGCAGGTTTAACTCTTTTGATATCAGTAACTTGCCCACGTATGCAGAGATTTTCACTGAAAAATCAATGATATCCAGCTATCTTGAAACGGTTTTGAGCCCCTCACCTAGGGCTGGAACAGGCTTATTCCGCAGATTCCCTGCGCGCCATGGCTTCTGGCTACAACCAGATCATCGCGGCGCAGCCCCCCCAATCCATATACAGGCATGCTGACCTGGCTGGTGAGTTCCCGAAACCGCGGCCAACCCAGAATCTTGTCCACCGGGTATTTATCCGTCACAGCTACCGGTGACAGGGTGGCAAAATCGGCAGAGAGTGCTGCTGCATGTTGTAGCTCTTCAAGACTGTGACAGGAGGTACTGAACAGAACTTCGGCGGCTACCGGCCGGTGATCAAGGGCCAGCAACCTCTGCGAATTGGCATGGTAGCCAATGGCACCGCTGGCGGGAAAGTCTTCCAATTCACCATTGAACATCAAGGTCACGCGCTGCGCCTCGCAAAGTTTGCTGGCACACTGAAACCAGTGCAGATAGCTGGCAGCTGACAGTTGTGGCTGTCGCAATTGAATCAAGGTGATCCCCTGACGGAGCAGCCTGTCTATAACGGACTCGAGTTCAGGTAGCGATGCCACAATTGGAGTGACGGCAATCAGTGCAGGTAGTTGCAGAATCTTCACAATCGGGGCATTGGCGGCCGGGAAATCAAGTGAGTCCAACTCGCTGACCGGGTGCCAGGCAATTTTCTGCCCTTCCAGACCACGCGCAACTCCGGTCCACTCGGTGATACGCCAAACATGTAAGCGCACAGACTTGTCGGGGTACTGATAACTAATAGTTTGTAGCGGAAAACATTGACGGATTTCCAGGCCCAGCTCTTCCATTAACTCTCGGTGTAATGCTGACTTTACCGATTCACCAGGCTCTATCTTGCCACCCGGGAACTCCCATAAATTGCCCTGATGCAGACTCGCATGCCGGAAAGAAATCAATACCTCGTTACTGACATTGACCACAACTGCGACTACAACATCAATAGTTTTACCTACCGCCATGACTGGAATCTAGCTGCGATAGTCGGCATTGATTCGCACATAGTCGTAAGACAAATCAGATGTCCAAACAGTTTCGGCACTGGAACCACGCGCCAATTCCACTCGCACAGTTATTTCAGGTTTCACCATAACAGATTTACCCTGGGCTTCAGTGTATCCTGCAAAACGACAACCATTGGCGACAATCTGACTCGAACCAAGATAGACCGCTACCTTATCGATATCGAGATCTGAAATTCCGGAACGACCAATTGCCGCCAGGATTCTCCCCCAGTTTGGATCGGAGGCAAAAAATGCGGTCTTGACGAGTGGCGACTCGGCAATTGCATATGCTACCCGCAAGCATTCTTCACTATCCTTGCCTTGAATCACTTCTATGGTGATGAACTTGCTCGCCCCTTCTGCATCTTTCACTACATCAATCGCGAGAGTTTGAAATACTTTGTTCAATGCATCAGCGAATTGCTGCATGCCAGTCACATCTGCCTCTTCGATTACCACGTTGCTACAGCCGGTAGCCACCAGCATGCAGCTGTCATTGGTCGATGTGTCTCCATCAATTGTCAGACGGTTAAATGAGCGGTTAACTGCAGCCTTCAATAATTCTTGCAAGCGCGGCGCGGCTATTACTGCATCCGTGAATACATAACTAAGCATTGTCGCCATGTTTGGCTTCAGCATCCCGGCGCCTTTCGCGAAACCAGTAATTGTTACGTTTTCACCATTTATCTGAATTCTTTCGGAGACAAGTTTGGGTCGAGTATCGGTAGTCATAATACCGCGTGCGGCAGCCTGCCAGTTACTTGTCGATAATTCGGCGAAAGCATTTGGCAGCCCAAGCAAGAGTTTTTCAACGGGAAGCGGCTCGCCAATAACACCAGTAGAGAATGGTAGAACCGATTCAATACTTACATTGGCCAAAGCGGCAAGCCCCTCGCAACATCGCTTCGCAGCGGCTAATCCTTTAGCACCGGTACCCGCATTAGCATTGCCGGTATTGATCAAAAAAAAACGACTGGCTGAAGTTGCAAGATGCTGCTTGGCTAGTGTTACAGGTGGCGCACAGAATCGATTTTGGGTAAAAACACCAGCCGTCGTGGCCTGCTCATTCAATTCAATCAGCACCAAATCCAGTCGATTCGCATAACGAATATGACTCGCAACTGCCGCCAGGCGAATGCCAGCAACTGGATATATTCCCCCATGAAATCCCTCTCCCACAGCCATGTACGTGACTCCTGCTTACCCAATCTTGCCGTGACAAACTTTGTATTTTTTACCTGACCCGCATGGGCACAAGTCGTTGCGACCGACCTTGGCCATCTCACGCACAAATGGATTGGTTCGATCAGCTGTTTTGCCCTGAGGCGGACGTTGCTCTCCTTCTTCACCCTCAGTTTCCGCCAAAGCAGACACCGCCTGGTGCTGATAGTTGACTTTTTCTTTTGCCTTCTCCTCCTGCCTTTTGCGCTCGATGGCATCAGCCTGATCTTCTTGCCGAATTTTCACGTGACTCAACACTTTCACAACTTCCTGCTGCAAATTAGTCATCATGTCCTGGAACAGCGCAAAGGCTTCGCGCTTGTATTCCTGACGTGGATTCTTGCCGGCATAGCTACGCAGAAAAATCCCCTGTCGCAAATGGTCCATTGTGGCCAGATGCTCTTTCCACAAACCGTCAAGGATTTGCAAAGTGATCTGCTTTTCAAACAGACGCATCTTGTCTCCCACTAACGCGCTCTTTTCCTGGTATTGTTTTTCAAGAATTTCAGTGATCTTCAGTTTCAGTTGATCTTCGAAGATACGATCATCCTCATCCAGCCACTGCTGTATTGGCTGTCTGGAAGAAAATTCCTTTTCCAATGCTTGCTCAAGCGCAGGAATATCCCATTGCTCTGGCACACTCCGTGGCGGAATATGTTGATCGACGATTTGATCCACTACTTCAGAACGCATTTCGGTTAACAATTCAGAAATATCATTACTTGCCATCAATTCATTGCGCTGGCGGTAAATAATCGTGCGCTGATCGTTGGCAACGTTGTCATACTCCAGCAGTTGCTTGCGAGTATCGAAGTTACGACCTTCCACCTTGCGTTGTGCTTTTTCAATAGAGCGGCTGACCATGCCATGCTCAATTGCCTCGCCGCGCTCCATGCCAAGGCGGCGCATGAAATTTTTCACGCCATCGGTGGCAAAAATTCGCATCAGGTTGTCTTCCATCGACAGATAGAATCGGGAATAACCCGGGTCACCCTGTCTGCCCGAACGACCGCGCAGTTGGTTATCGATGCGACGCGACTCGTGTCGTTCTGTACCAATAATGTGCAATCCGCCCGCCGCAACTACCTGATCGTGTCGTTCTTGCCAGGCAGCTTTGATCGCTTTAATTTGTGCTTCATCAGGAGCTTCAAGTTCGGCTATCTCTGCCTCCCATTTGCCTCCCAATACAATATCCGTACCACGGCCAGCCATGTTCGTGGCGATTGTCACGACACCGGGCCGACCTGCCTGAGCAATAATGTGTGCTTCCCGCTCGTGAAATTTGGCATTTAGCACTTCGTGTTTGATTTTTTTCTTGTTAAGAAAATCTGAGAGCAATTCCGAAGTATCGATGGATGCAGTACCGACCAACACCGGCGCCCCACTTGCGCTGATTTCGGTAATATCCCGAACTATAGCTTCAAACTTTTCTTCCATGGTCAGGTAAATCAGGTCGTTTGCATCATCCCTGATCATGGGTTTGTTGGTGGGAATCACAACCACATTCAAACCGTAGATCTGACTAAATTCAGCCGCTTCGGTATCTGCTGTGCCGGTCATACCAGCAAGCTTTTTATACAATCTGAAATAATTTTGAAATGTTGTTGAAGCCAGAGTCTGGCTTTCACTTTGTATTTCCAATCCTTCCTTCGCCTCGAGCGCTTGATGCAATCCCTCTGACAAGCGCCTGCCTTCCATAGTACGTCCGGTATGTTCATCTATCAGAATAATTCGTTTATTCTGCACTATGTACTCTATATCCTTGTGAAACAGGTAATGAGCTTTAAGCGCGGCATGGACGTGATGCAACAGTGAAAGATTGGTAGCAGCGTAAAGTGACTCACCCTCGTTCAACAGCTTTTTCTGTATCAGGGTTTCTTCGATGTACTCATGACCAGCTTCAGTGAGCTCTACTTGTCTCGATTTTTCATCAACCGTGAAATGGCCATTTTCTTCAGGCACAAAACTCTTGTCCAACATCTCCATCTTGGTCTTTTCTGCCTTGATACCTTTCTCCAGCTTGGGTATCAATTTATTAATAGCCACATAAAGCTGCGAGCTATCCTCAGCAGCGCCTGAAATGATTAACGGCGTACGCGCCTCATCAATCAGAATCGAGTCTACTTCGTCAACAATGGCAAAGTTGAGTACGCGCTGCATTTTGTCTTCTAGCCGAAACACCATATTGTCACGGAGATAATCAAATCCAAATTCATTATTGGTGCCGTACGTAATATGGGAACCATATGCTGCTTTCTTTTCCAATGGATTCTGGCTGGATTTGATAATACCGACACTCAATCCCAGAAATTCGTAAAGCGGTCGCATCCAGTTCGCATCGCGATCTGCCAGGTATTCATTCACTGTTACTATATGCACGCCCTTGTCAGTGAGTCCATTCAGGTAAGCCGGTAACGTGGCTACCAGAGTCTTGCCCTCGCCCGTACGCATTTCGGAAATGCTGCCTTCGTGCAATACCATGCCGCCGACGAATTGCATGTCGAAGTGGCGCATTCCAAGCGTTCGCTTGCTCGCTTCGCGCACGACTGCAAACGCTTCTGGCAGAAGCGCATCGAGGCTTTCTCCAGCAGCAAGCCGCTGTCGAAACTCTTCAGTTTTTTGTTTCAACTGCGCATCAGACAATGCTTCAAGTGCAGGTTCAAATGCGTTTATGCCTGCCACTTTTCGCTCAGTCTTTTTGAGTTTTCTGGAATTACTGGTACCAAATATTTTGTTGAATATATTCATAGGTCTTTTGAGTTGGGTATTGTGTAATGGATACGAAGACTTCTGATACTAATGATGTGTTGAAATCACTCGATCAGGGACCGCAATTAGTCTTGGAGGGGTTTTCTATCTGACTGTACGATGAACATAGCTGGCGGGGTCGACGACACGGCCGTTTTTATACACTTCGAAATGGACATGGGGTCCGGTAGAGCGACCCGTAGAGCCTACGAGCGCTATGTTTTGACCCTTCATCACAATATCGCCAACTTCAACCAGAAGTTTTTCAGAGTGAGCATAGCGAGTGGTAAAACCATTACCATGATTCACTTCAACCATGAGGCCATATTCTGATCGGGGACCGGCCCACGTGACCACCCCGGCCGCCACTGTATTAATTTCAGAGCCAGCCCGGCCAGTAGTGAAATCGATGCCTGCGTGAAAGGTCAACTGCCCGGTAAAGGGATCAGGTCTGCGACCGAAGCGCGATGCGATCCAGCCTTTTTCCAGAGGGCGTCCCGCGATGAACACATCTGACTGAATCTTGCGATCGGTCATGAGCCCTTCCAGGATTTCCAATTGTTGTTGCCGGTCTTCCAACTGTCGTTCCAGTTGATCCGCGGCTTGCATGAATCCGGCAGGAGTGTACGGCTCCGAAAATCCAGTACTCGGCCCACCGATTGCTACTGGCTGACCGAAATTGAACTCACCTTCATCCAGATTCGCGATAGTAGTTATGCGCTCGCCTACCGCATCCAGTCGCACCAATCGCGCCTGCATCATTGCCAGACGCAACGTAAGTGCCTCCAATTGTTGGGAGGCTTCTTGTCGAATTACAGCGATTTGATCTGATTGCAGCTTGATTTGCTGATCCCAACTCTGGGCCGTTTCCACAGTCAGCATGCGGGAATCTTGAGATATGGCTAGTTGGTAACCAAAATACCCCAGTGCTACGGGTGCGCCGAGTAAACAGATCGAGAGCAGGCCTTTCAGCCAACCTTTAAGGACGATGGTCTTGGTGTGACCGTGACGTTGATCGACAAGTATGACTTTCATGATTTAGCGTAATTCTCATAACCCGGATGACGCCATGGGCTACCTTAAGAAACTGCAACGCCTGACCATTTTTCTAATAAAATCATGGTGTTAGAGGCACTAGACTGCCTAGGCAGCCAATACAGGTTTCATATAGGAAATCGGTACCTTTGAATCTTTATCGAAACTGACAATTTCCCAAGCGTCTTCATTAACTTCGAGCATTCTTAATAAAGCATTATTGAGAGCATGTCCAGATTTATATCCTTTGAACTCGCCAATGAGGCTGTAGCCCAACAGATACAAATCTCCAATAGAATCAAGGATTTTGTGCTTGACGAATTCGTCTTCGTAACGCAGCCCATCCTCATTTAAAACCTTATAATCCCCGACCGCGATGGCATTATCCATGCTTGCACCCAGTGCCAGATTACGGTTACGTAATTCCTCGAATTCATGCATAAAACCGAAGGTCCGTGCGCGGCTGACTTCCTTTACGAATGAGGTACTGGAGAAATCGACGGTGGCGGTTTTGGTATACTTCTTATAGACGGGGTGATCATAAAGCAGTGTGTAACTGACTTTGAAACCATTGAATGGCTCGAGGCTAACGGCTTTGTCACCCTGTTCCAGGGAGATAGCGCGCTTGATCTTGATGAACTTCTTGAGTTCCGATTGTTCTTCTATGCCTGCTGACTGGATCAGGAAAACGAATGGTCCAGCGCTACCGTCCATAATTGGCACTTCAGGTTCACTTACATCCACGTAGGCATTGTCTATACCGAGTCCTGACATTGCAGACATGAGATGCTCGATGGTTGAGATGCGAACATCACCTTTAATCAAGGTGGTTGAGAGCGTGGTGTCACCTACATTGCAAGCTCGCGCTTCGATCCGAACTGGTGGGTCGAGGTCAACCCTGGTGAACACGATGCCGGTATTTACCGGGGCCGGCCGCAGAGTCAGATACACTTTCTCGCCAGTATGTAACCCGACACCAGTTGCCCTGATCACATTTTTAAGTGTTCTCTGTTTTAGCATGATGGTTTTAACATGATATGGTTACCGAACTCCTGAGATGTGTTTTGCCCGCGCCGCAGTAAAACCCGGTCATGGTATCAAACACTACCCCATAACCCAATATCGGACGCACATTTAGCTGGTTACCCAGCATCATTTAAAGCCATTAAATACTGATCCCGCTACAAACCAGCGCCTAATCCGCCTGTTTGCGCAAAAATGCCGGGATATCCAGGTAATCCATGTCTGTATCTGCACCAACTGCTTTCGCCATTATCGGCATGCGACCACCTGCCTCCCGATTGCGCATAATGGCTGGTCGATCCAGTTGCTTGTAATCGGTATTACGCTGACGCGTGGTATTGTCCACAACTTTCGTGGGCTTTTCATGCAGACTGCACAGACCAGTGGCTACCACAGTTACCCGAATCTCATCTTCCAGACTTGGGTCGATAACAGTGCCCACTACCACCGTCGCATCATCAGAAGCGAATTCTTCTATCGTATCCCCTACATCCGAGAACTCACCCAGCGACAGGTTTTCACCGGCGGTAATATTCACGAGTATGCCGCGTGCGCCTTGCAAATTGATGTCTTCCAACAACGGGCTACGAATCGCGGCGGCAGCGGCTTCACGTGCACGGTTTGGGCCAGAGGCGCGCCCGGTACCCATCATCGCCATGCCCATTTCGGACATCACAGTGCGTACATCGGCAAAGTCTACATTGATCATGCCTGGATGCATGATCAGATCGGCAATACCTTTCACCGCACCTAATAAGACATCGTTCGCCGCCTTGAACGCTTCCAGCAAGGTCGCTTCCTTGCCTAAAACTTCCAGCAATTTCTCATTCGGAATGGTAATCAGGGAATCCACATGCTGCGATAACAGACGGATGCCTTCTTCAGCAACTGCGGCGCGTTTCTTGCCTTCGAAGGGAAATGGTCGGGTAATTACCGCAACCGTGAGTATGCCCATCTCGCGTGCTACTTCAGCGACGATTGGTGCCGCACCCGTGCCAGTGCCGCCCCCCATACCAGCCGTGATAAATACCATGTCCGCACCAGACAGAATTTCAGCAATCTCATCACGATTTTCCAACGCTGCCTGACGACCAATTTCGGGATTGGCGCCTGCTCCGAGGCCTTTGGTGATATTGCTGCCCATTTGCAATATGGTTTTTGCCTTGAGGTTATTCAAAGCCTGCGCGTCGGTATTCGCACAAATAAACTCCACACCATTAACCTGATTCTTGATCATATGGTGTACCGCATTGCCACCACCACCACCAACGCCAATCACCTTGATGACCGCGCTCTGTGGAATGTTCTCGACTAATTCAAACATATAGCCCCCTTGCCTTGAGAATTTTTTTTGCACCAGCGTTGCTTTTATACTTAGTTACCACGAAGCCACTCACCAAATTTGATCTGCCCGGTTGTTAGCAGGTTAAAAATTACCTTTTAACCAATTTTTGACTCTGTCGAATATACGAATCTGTGGTTCGCGTCTCGGGTCAAATCCAGCTCGGTCCTGCTGCTGTTTCATTCCATACAGCAACAACCCAACGCCGGTTGAATAGATCGGGTTTCTTACAATATCGGCTAGTCCCGAGACATTATGAGGTGATCCGATGCGCACAGGAGCATGAAAAATTTCCTCTGCCAGTTCCACCACACCTTCCATTTTGCTCGTGCCTCCGGTGAGTACAATTCCTGCCGCCAGCAGATTTTCGTAACCACTGCGCTGCAACTCTGCCTGCACCAGCGTAAACAATTCGTCATAACGCGGCTCAACCACTTCCGCCAGTGCCTGACGGGATAATTCTCGAGCGGGCCGGTCACCTACACTGGGCACTTTGATGATGTCGTTGACGCTGGCAAGTTGGGTCAAGGCACAGGCGTATTTAATCTTGATCTCTTCCGCATTTTCCGTCGGAGTGCGCAACGCCATGGCAATGTCATTGGTGACTTGATCGCCCGCTATCGGAATAACACCCGTATGCCGAATTGCACCCTCGGTGAATATGGCGATGTCGGTAGTGCCACCTCCAATATCTACCAGGCACACGCCTAATTCCTTTTCGTCCTCAGTCAACACTGAATAACTGGATGCCAATTGCTCGAGAATAATCTCATTAATTTCCAAGCCGCATCGCTTGATACACTTTTCGATATTCTGGATCGCGTTGATTGCGCAGGTGACAAGATGAACCTTTGCTTCCAGTCTGACCCCGGACATGCCAATGGGCTCTTTCACGCCTTCCTGTGAGTCAATGATGTATTCCTGGGGCAGGATGTGCAGCACACGCTGGTCAGAAGGAATGGCTACCGCTTGCGCCGCATCTATCACACGTTCGATATCAGCGCGCATTACCTCACGGTCGCGAATGGCAACGATACCGTGCGAGTTCATGCTCCGAATATGGCTTCCGGCGATGCCTGCGTAGACAGAATGAATCTGGCAACCTGCCATCAATTCCGCTTCTTCAATCGCACGTTGAATCGACTCCACCGTCGATTCAATATTTACCACCGTACCTTTTTTGAGACCGCGCGAACGATGACTGCCAATTCCGATAATATCCAAAGTGCCATCCTTGGAGATATCACCGACGATAGCGACCACCTTGGATGTGCCGATATCCAGCCCCACTATCATGTTGCCACTTGCAGTCTCACTCATTGACTGAACTCTCCGGATTGCAATCCTGCTGTCTTGTTTTCTGAGTGCAATGAACTCACCGAATTGCTACTCCTGTCAGATCCTGCTGCTTGTTTCTCACGGCAATGCCGTTGCCATAACGCAGATCAATCGCTTCAAATGCTTCAGCATTGGTTTTCGGCTGGCTAATATAAAATTCAACGAACCGCTCCATTTTTTCTGTCAGGTCGCTGCGACCAATGGCAACCTGCAAGGAATCGTTTAGCGTGATCTGCCAACTGCCTCGTGCAGTCAACGTAAGCTCTGTCAACTTCAACCCGGCAGGGAACAGGATTTGGCTGAATAGCTGATACTGTTGCATCACCTGGAACTGGCTCGCTTCCGGGCCCTGCAATCGCGGCAAGTGGCTGGCACCAGCCAAATCGGCAGGAGCAAAAGTTGCACCATGTTGGTTAAGCAGTTGGTTCTCACCCCAACGCGCTATGGCAACATGCTCAGTGATATCCATAGAGAGCGTATCCGGCCAGACGCGCTTGACTGATGCCCGCGCTACCCAGGGATGCTGCTCTATGGCAGACTTGATTTTTGCTACATCAACTTCGAAAAAGCCCTTACCCATTGTGCCCTGCAACAACTGGCGAATATCGCGCTCGTTTAGCTGCTGCCACTGCGCATCCATTTGCACTCTGATAATAGGTCGGTTTACAAAACCAAAAATCTCATTGAAGTTCTGCTGCACTGCCAAACCAGCACTGATGCAAAGCACGCCCAGCAGAATTGTAGTTCGATGCGCCGAATATTTAGGCTTCAATGGCTGTCTTGCGGCAATGGATACCCGGGGACGAGCATGAATCCCGGAACCATTCCGCATTAATTTATTGTTCTGCTTCATAATCAACTGATGTTTAATTCTGCATTGAGGATGCGAAGTAGCAATTCATCAAAATCAATTCCGATACTTAGCGCCGCCATCGGCACAAAACTATGATTTGTCATTCCTGGAATTGTATTCAGCTCCAACAAATAAAATTCCCCGTTGCCGTCTTGCATAACATCTACTCTGGCCAATCCCTTGCAATCGAGACTGGCATATGCCGCAGAAACAAGCGCAAACAATTCCTTTTGTTTTGCATCGCTCAGTTCTGCCGGACAGATATACTCATTGTCCGTCACTACATACTTTGCTTCGTAATCGAAAAATTTACGCTTCGTGCGTAGCTCGATGATTGGCAATAATTCGTCCTGCAGCACAGGCACGGAAAACTCGTTACCCGCAATATAATGCTCTGCCATCACTGCAGACCCATCTGCATTCGCGTTTCCAAATGCTACTTTCAACTCTGCCGCATCCGCGACAATGGCGATACCGATACTGGAGCCGCCGTTTACAGGTTTAACTACTGCAGTGCCCAACCGTTCGATAACTGCCTGCCAATCACTGGCTGCATGCAGAATCACGAAATCTGCCGTCTTCAATCCAAGCTGTTGCCACAACAACTTGCTCTTCACTTTGTCCATGGCAAGGGCGGAAGCGAGCACCCCACTACCGGAATATGGAAGCCGCATGATTTCCAGCAAGCCCTGGATCACGCCATCTTCACCACCTGCACCATGCAGCATGTTAAAGACGAAGTCGGGCCGCGCTGCGGGCAACTCATCTATGATGTGGTCATTGACGTCTATCGCCGACGCATTCACACCAAGCCTGATCAAACCGTCATACACGGCACCGCCACTCAGGAGGGATATTTCCCGTTCTGTTGAATGCCCACCCTTGAGCACTACAACGTGGCCTAGCGCTTTCAGTATTTTCTCTCTATTTATCGTTCTCATGGCCTGAATTCTTAATCAAATTGTGATAATTTTTCTATATATTTCAAATATTTACTTAGCGACGAAAACCGGAGGTCGCAAGCTCCTTGGCCAGGCTACCGACGCTGCCGGCGCCCTGGGTGAGCACGATATCGCCAGCTCTGACGAGCGTGTCCAACAGCGCCTGAACATCGGCTTCCTTTGCCACGTAAACCGGGTCAACTTTGCCGCGGAGCCGTATCGAACGACACAGGCTGCGTGAATCCGCCCCTGCGATTTTCTTCTCACCCGCGGAATACACCTCCAGCAGCAGCAGCACATCCACATTCGACAGCACCTCCACGAAGTCTTCGTAGAGATCTTTGGTTCTGCTGAAACGATGGGGCTGATAGATCATGACCAATCGATTGTTGGGCCAGCCATCGCGCAATGCCTTAATCGTAGCTGCAACTTCAGTGGGGTGGTGCCCGTAGTCATCAATCAGCATGACGCTACCACCTGCTACCTCGAATTCTCCTTGTACATCGAAGCGTCGGCCCACTCCGGAAAATTTTTCGATGCCGGCACAAATATGCGCATCTGGTATGCCTTCATCGGTAGCAATGACTATGGCAGCGGTCGCATTCAATGCATTGTGTCTGCCAGGCATATTCAAGGTTACATGCAGAGGAGTATCACGCCCCTCGCGGAAAACATCGAAGCGGGTAATGCGCTTCTTTTGTTCGAGATTGGCGATTCGAAAATCGGCGTCTTGCGAAAACCCATAGGTAAGTTTGGGACGGGAAATACGTGGCAGCAATTCACGAACTGTCGGATCGTCAATGCACAGCACTGCCAGTCCGTAAAAAGGCAAATTATGCAGAAACTCGACGAAATAGGTTTTAAGGTTTTCAAAATCGCCGCCATAAGTACCCATATGATCTGCTTCAATATTGGTTACAACAGTCACCATGGGTTGCAAGTGCATAAATGATGCATCGCTCTCATCCGCTTCCGCGACAAGGTAACGGCTTTCTCCAAGTCTGGCATTGGTACCGGCACTGTTCAGCAATCCACCAATGACGAATGTTGGATCCAGCCCACCTTCCGCCAGCACAGATGCAACTATACTGGTCGTGGTAGTCTTGCCATGGGTACCTGATATCGCAATGGAGTGACGATAACGCATCAACTCGGCCAGCATTTCGGCGCGGGGGATCAATGGCTTGGCGGTAGACATCGCTTTCTTTATTTCAGGATTCTTCAGATTGATGGCACTGGAATAAACCACTACGTCCGCCTCATCTACGTTGGCAGCAGCATGGCCGATATATATTTTCGCACCCATAGACTCGAGTCGTTGCGTATTGGAAGACTGCTTGATATCGGAACCGGTAATGCGATATCCCTGATTCAACAGTACTTCTGCAATACCACACATGCCCGCACCACCAATGCCGACGAAGTGAATCACTTTAATGCGTCGCATTTCCGGAATAACGTGCATACGACTGATGTTAGGCATTGGCGTACTCCAGACAGATGTTCGCAATGACTGCGCTCGCATTACAATTCGCCATTGTTCGTGCGGCAGCAGCCATTTGCTGAAGCTGCGCTCTATTGCCATCCAGCGCGACGATTAAATCCAACAGGCTGTCCGTAGTCATTTGCGCTTGTTCCAGCAGCTTCGCAGCGCCTCCCTTGACCAGCCAGTTCGCATTGTGAAGCTGTTGCTGATCACTGTGGTGCGGATAGGGAATCAAGATAGCAGGCAAGCCAGCAGCAGTCAGCTCGCTCACTGTGCTCGCTCCCGAGCGGCAAATCACCAGATCTGCCCATCGATAGGCGTTCGCCATATCTGTGATGAATGGTTCCACCCGACACTGTGCTGAAATTTGCAGTCCATTGGCCGCATAGCTTGCCAATGTCTCTGCAATCGACTGTTTGCCAGTCTGCTGCCAGATTTCCGGCATTTGCGTCTGCCGCCAGCGGCTAAGCGCTGCAGGAATTACCCGGTTTATTGCGGCTGCACCCTGGCTGCCACCCAAAACAAGGATTCGCAATGGACGTTGCGGATCGATCTCCACACGTGGCTCAGTATGCAATTGGACAATTTCGGCGCGTATCGGATTGCCGGTGTAGATTATTCTGCCTCTGCCTTTAAACGTGTCAGGGAACGCCTCAAGAATGCAATCCGCGAATCGTGCCAATAATCGGTTGGTAGTTCCAGCTACTGCATTCTGCTCATGAATCAGGAATGGCTTTGCCAGCAATTTGGTAGCTATACCGCCAGGCCCACAGATAAAACCACCCATGCCCAATACACAATCAGGTCGCACTTTGCTGATGACGCGCAGAGATTGAATCAGAGCGTTAATGAGCATGAATGGCGCAAGCAATTGCCGCTTGATGCCGCTGCCTTTTAACCCACTTACTGCAATGTGATGTATGTACATACCTGAATTTGCCAACAATTCATTTTCCATGCCGCGCCGAGTACCCAACCATTCCACTTTTGCTCCCAGCTGTTGCAGCTGGCGGGCAATTGCCAGCGCCGGAAATACGTGACCACCTGTTCCAGCCGCCATTACCAATACTGTCCTCTGGGTCGCGACCTGCTGGACTTCGCGAACTTGCTCGCTAGACCTCTCGCGCATCGATCTGCATTCCATGTTCGATTTCATATTGAATGCGCACCAGTAAAGCCACCATGAAGCAACTCACAATCAGACTCGCTCCACCGTAACTCAGGAATGGCAAGGTCAGCCCTTTGGTAGGCAACAAACCAATATTGACTCCGATATTAATCAACGTCTGTCCCGCAAACAGCAGGCCCAGCCCATAAGCGAAAAACGCAGCAAACATATTGCCCATACGCTGCGCGGTGTTACCCAAAGTGAATGCTTTCAAAATCAGTATGGTGAACAGCAGCACCACAATTGTGACACCGACCAATCCCAGCTCTTCACCAACAATTGCCAGCACAAAGTCAGTATGGGCTTCGGGCAAGAAATACAATTTCTGGATACTGTTCCCCAACCCAACCCCGAACCATTCGCCGCGTCCGAATGCAATCAGTGCCTGAGTGAGCTGATAGCCACCTCCATATACATTCTCATCAGCCCAGGGATTCAGGAATGAAGAAAATCTGACTATGACGTAGGGTTTCATAATTGCCAGTGATGTCACCGCACCGACACACAGCAACAGAATCAGGAAGAAGCGATAGAGTTTCGCGCCGGCGAGAAAGATGAGCGCGAAGGCAGTAAGCATCAAGATCACCATGGCACCGTGATCAGGCTCGAAGTGCAGCAACGCAACCGCGGCACCGATTACGATGAGTGGTTTGACAAATCCCGACCAGTCTTCCCGCACTTCATCCAGGTGGCGCTCAAGAAATGCCGCCATGTATATAACCATAAACACTTTCGCGAGTTCGGATGGCTGCAGATTAAACAGCCCAAGATCGATCCAGCGTAAACTGCCATTAACTTCATGGCCAATGCCAGGCACCAGTACCAGCAGCAATAATGCATAGGAACCCATCAGCAAAAACCAACTAGCATCACGCCAGATTCGCAACGGAATATGCAGCGTTACCAGCAATACCAGCACTCCGAGCACGGCAAAAATTGCCTGACGCTTTACATGGAAAAATGGATCGCCGTACTGACTATTCGCGATTTCGACAGATGCAGATGCCATCAACAGCATCCCAATGATCAACAGCAGGCTGGCAACCAGCAAAAATATGTTTATATTCTGCGCTTCGCCCACTGCCGGGAAGCGCAAACCAGTGCGTAGCTGAAACGTACCTGTAGCACTCATCGCATACTCTCTACTGTATTCATAAATATCTGTCCGCGATGCTGGAAATTATCGAACATGTCGAAACTGGCGCACGCCGGTGACAACAATACCGCATCGCCTTTAGCGGCTCGTCGCAGTGCTGAAGAGACCGCCTGTGGCATATCACTCGCGAACTCAATTTGCATGTCGCCGTCGAATTGGTCTGCGATTTTCTTCGCGTCTTGCCCGATTAGCACCACTGCTTTCACCCATTTCTTCACGACTGGCACAAGCATGCTGAAATCCGCATCCTTACCAACGCCGCCAGCGATGAGTACAATCTGACCTGTAAGACGTTGACCGAGACCTTCGATAGCAGCCATTGTGGCTCCGACATTGGTGCCTTTCGAATCATTGTAAAAAGCGATTCCGTTAATGTTAGCTACCCACTGGCATCGATGGGGCAATCCTGCAAATCCCCGTACTGCATTCGCAATCGACTTGGTATCGATACCAACTGCCAGGGTTAAAGCCATAGCTGCCAATGCATTCGCGATGTTGTGCTGACCAACCAACTTGAGGTCTTGCACTGCTACCATTTTTTCAGAATCTGTTGCCAGGTAGTCCTGGCCTGCTGCGTCAATTATCCCGGTTTCACTACCGGCTGGTTTACCCAGGCCAAAGCTCCATACTGGCAAATCCAGACCCAGAGGTGGATTGCCTGACGCGTCGTCGCGATTTACCAGCACCTGTTTGCAACCATTGAATATGCGCTGCTTTGCTTTGCTGTATTCATCCAGATTCGCATATCGATCCATATGATCCGGACTGACATTCAATATCACTGCAATTGCAGCTCCAAGTCGCTCGGTAGTTTCCAATTGGAAACTCGACAATTCGAGCACATACATTTCCTTGGCTGCTTCCTGCAACAAATCCAGTGCCGGTTTGAAATTTGCACCGTCCAGATTGCCACCCAGACCAAACTGCACTCCAGCCTTGCGCAGAATCTCGGCGACTATCGCCACTACAGTGCTCTTCCCGTTGGAACCAGTGACAGCGATAATCGGCGCTGTAACCTGTTTCGAAAAAATATCTATGTCGCCGGTTATAACAACTCCAGCCCGCCTGGCAGCTGCGATTGCGTCCGTTTTAAGACTGACTCCCGGGCTCACAACCAATTGCCGCGCCGCCAGGAAAGTGGCCAATTTAAATTCGCCCAGCTCCACGTCTGCCTGTGGATACAGTTGTTGCAATTGCTCCAGTCCTGGAGGGTTTTCCCGACTATCTACTACCTTGAAAGCCTCGCCTGTGCGCGCGAAATATTTCGCTACGGACAGACCGGTTTCTCCCAGCCCAACGATCACACTTACAGGCGCTCCCGGCTTACTCGTCACAAACGCAGCCCTGCCAAGTTATCGAAGCTTTAGTGTCGCCAGACCAAACAAGACCAGCATGACGGTGATGATCCAGAAGCGCACGATTACCCGCGGCTCCGGCCAGCCTTTTAATTCAAAATGATGATGCAGTGGTGCCATCCTGAAAATGCGCTTGCCAGTCAGTTTGAACGAAGCTACTTGCAGGATCACCGAAACCGTTTCCATCACAAACACGCCGCCCATGATAAAAAGCACTACCTCGTGCCTGGAAATAATAGCCATTAACGCTAGCGCCGCGCCTAATGCCAATGCGCCGACATCGCCCATGAAAATTTGTGCCGGATAGGTGTTAAACCACAGAAAACCGAGCCCTGAACCCAGCAAGGCTCCGGCGAAAATCACGATCTCACCAGCACCGACGACATAGGGAATATTGAGATAGGTAGAAAACTCGACATGGCCGGCGAGATAAGCGATTAAGCCTAACGCTCCGCCCACCATTACAGTTGGTAGAATTGCCAACCCGTCCAACCCATCTGTCAAATTAACTGCGTTGCTGAATCCAACAATCAGAAATGCACTGATAAATATGTACAGAATCCCGGCATTAATCGCTACGTCCTTGAAGAACGGGATTATGTATTGTGTTTCAGCCGGACCAAATGCAGAGTAATACAACACGAGGGCGGCGAGTACGCCGATAATTGTCTGCCAGAACAGTTTCCAGCGAGCCGATAACCCGGCGCTATTTTTTTCGAAGACCTTGCGGTAATCATCAACCCACCCAACTGCGCCGAACAATATGGTTACGAGCAATACAGTCCACACATAGTGATTATTGAGATCAGACCAGAGCAAGGTGCTCATGGCGATGCTGACAAGGATCAAGGCGCCACCCATTGTTGGCGTACCCGCCTTGCTGAAGTGCGACTCGGGGCCATCATCACGCACGACCTGACCGATCTGGTGATAGTTTAATCGTCTGATCATGGTAGGACCTATGATCAATGATATAGCCATCGCTGTGAGTATGCTGAAAATTCCGCGCACAGTGATATATTGGATAACAGCAAAGCTGCTATCAAACTGTATGAGGTAATTCGATAACCAAACCAGCATTACAAATCCTCGCTTAGTGACATAGCCACAACTACGGTATCCATGGCGGCGCCTCGTGAACCCTTTATCAGAAAGGTCACACCAGGACCTGCCAATTGCTTACATTCCGCCACCAGGTCCGCCTTGTTCTCAAAATGTGTTGCTCGCTTGCCGAATGCTGCTGCAGTAATCCTGCTGGAATCATCCACAGCCAGTAATCTATCAACACCGGCGCTGGCAGCATATGTACCAATCTGGCGATGGGCAGAGTCTGATTCACTGCCCAATTCACGCATGTCTCCAACTACCAGATATGTCGGACCCGAGTGGCACGTCAATACATCTATGGCCGCACGAAATGAACTCGGACTGGCGTTATATGAATCATCGATGAGTCTGCAACCGTTATATCCCGGAAGCGGCGCGAGTCGGCCTGCCACTGGTTTAACGACTCGCAAACCTGCAACCACATTGTCCAGCGACGCCCCAACTTCCATCGCGGCCGCTGCAGCAGCAATACCATTAGTGACGTTATGCTTCCCGAGCAAATTCATTGCAACCTTTGTCTCGCCTTGTGGAGTCACTAACACGAATGTCGTAAGTGCATCGGCATTAATGCTTATATCTCTAGCGTAATAGTGCGCATTACCCTGCTTATTGATCTGGGAAAACAACAGTGATTTCCTCGAGCCTGCACGGCGCTGCCAGATTTGGCAATTCGCGTCATCACCGTTAAGCAACAAAGTACCATCTGTCTTCAAGCCATCGATGATTTCACCCTTGGCCGTCACAATTCCATCCAGACTGCCGAACCCCTCTATGTGCGCAGCGTTCGCGTTGGTTATCAGCGCCACATCCGGTTGCGCCACCCTGACGCTAAAAGCGATTTCGCCGTGCCGATTCGCGCCCATTTCAATCACCGCAAATTCATGTTCCGGAGCAAGTGCCAACAATGTTAATGGCACACCAATGGTATTATTCAAGTTCTCTGGCGTTACCAAAGTCGAAGCTCGCTCGCGCAAGATGGCGCCGATCAATTCCTTTACCGTAGTCTTGCCCTGACTCCCGGTGAGGGCAATTACCCTCGCCGAGCTACGCGCACGATTAATGCCTGCAATCTTGCCAAGTGCATCATGGGTATCTGCAACCCGAAGTTGCGGGAGACCCTTCGCTGTTACGCGACTGACTATCGCGCCATTGGCACCACAACGCTGCGCCTGTTCCACGAAATCATTGCCATCGAAGTGCTCGCCAATCAAGGCCAGATACATGCTGCCAGGAGTCAGCGCCCGCGTATCTGTAATCAAACTGGAAAACTCCACGTCGGGTCCGATGAGTTCTCCACCCAATTGCGTTGCCAAGCCAGACAAGGTCATCGTACCGATCAATTTCTGTGCCCATCCTCACTGCTTTTGCTTTAAGCCTAATGCTGTTGCTCATTGCGTTTTTGCAACGCCAATCGCACCTGGTTCGCATCACTGAACATTAATCTGTTGCCGCCAATATCCTGATAAGTTTCATGACCTTTTCCGGCAATTAATACCACGTCTCCGCTGGCGGCATGGTCTATCGCATAAGCAATTGCCCTGGCGCGATCGCGAATGATGGTGACTGCTGACTTGGCTGAAATTCCGCTAAGTATGTGCTGCACAATCTCATCACCTTCTTCATTGCGCGGGTTGTCGTCAGCGATTACCAGCTTTTCAGCAAAATTTTCTGCAATTTCTCCCATCATCGGACGTTTACCTTTATCGCGATTGCCACCGCAGCCAAATACACACCAGATATTGCCAGGGAAATGGTCACGCAATCCCACCAGGGCGCTGCGCAATCCATCTGGTGTGTGCGCATAATCCACGACGGCTGTTATGGTCTCACTGCCTCCAATTATTTCCATGCGACCGTTTACTGGATGCAATTGAGACAATTTGCCAAATAGTTCCTCCAGATTTAACTCACCACGAGCAGAGAGGTAGGTGATCAACGCTGCAATTACCGCGAGCAGGTTGCTGAAGTTGAAATAGCCCAATAGTTTACCGCTAATGTTGGCCGCACCAATCGGAGTCACCACGCGCGCCTCGAAACCATGGCGAGTAAGTTGCAACCGCTCAGCATATACAGTTGCAATAGAATTTTTGATGGAATACGTCACCACCTCGACACTGGAGGCAACAGTATTGATGATAGACAGCGCAAAGGGATCATCCAGATTGATAATCGCCGTCTTCAGTTTTTCGAAATTAAATAGTTTTTTCTTGTTCTCGCCATATGCTTCCATGCTGCCGTGATAATCAAGGTGGTCACGAGTCAGGTTAGTGAAGATGGCTGTATCGAATTGCACGGCTTGCACCCGCTTCTGGTGTAAACCCACAGAGGAGACTTCCATTACAACCGGATTGACTTTATCCCTTACCATTTCTGCGAGCGCCATCTGCGTAAACACCGCGTCCGGTGTCGTGAGATGCGTCTCTTTCAAATTGCCGCAGATACCGTATCCCAGTGTGCCCATTACGCCGCACTGATATCCGAACATGTTGAGCGCTTGCGCAATAAACTGACTGCAACTGGTTTTACCGTTTGTGCCAGTAATACCGATTACGTGTAATTTCTCACTTGGGTTAGCGTAGAAACGTGCTGCAATTGCACTGATCCTGGATGAGAGATTGTCGATGGCGATGATGGGCACATCATCAACTATTTTTACTCCTTGCCAGTCACCACCAGATTCGACAACAACTGCTACTGCCCCTTTGCCAATAGCATCACCAATATAATTTCTCGCGTCATGATTTCTGCCGAAACAGGCAATAAACATATCGCCCTTACGCAGCAGGCGACTGTCCATTTGTACACCGGTAACTGTTACATTTATCCGTTGCGCACTTTTCGCCGGCAAGTCCACCATACCGTCGATCAAGTCGGCTAATGTAGCATGGCACTTCAATTGGTCGGCTGTATTCATGGTCAACGTCTGGAAATCTCCATCGGAGCAATCGCTGGAATGTTATCAGGTGCAATATTCAGGATGCGCATAGCACCCGTTGCTATTCGGGAGAACACTGGAGCTGCCACCTGACCACCGTAATGCTCATCGCCTTTCGGTTCGTTAACGACGACTACAACCACAAGCTTCGGATTCGAAGCAGGAATTAAACCCACGAACAAAGAATTATGCAGATTTGCTTCATAGCCAAATTCACCAACAACATGCGCGGTACCGGTCTTGCCTGCAACACGATAGAAGGGCACTCTTGCTTCACCCGCCGATCCGCCCCGCTCTGGTTCCACCACTGTTTCCAATGCGGTAAGTACCTGACTGGTAATTAATTCACTCAGCACCCGCTCCCGCGGCAATTGCGCTACCGCTGCTTCATCAAGTTTTAACAGCGACACCGGTTTCTTGATACCGCCATCGGCGATTATTGAATATGCCTGAGCCAACTGCAGTGCAGAAGTTGAGAGCCCATAGCCATAAGAGAGTGTTGCAATTTCAATGCGACTCCAACGCTGTGGACTTGGCAGAACACCGGATCGTTCACCGGGGAATCCGGTACCCGTCGCATGTCCGAATCCGGCACGCTCCAGCAAATCCTTGATAGGCTCAGGTCCAATCTCGAATGCGATTTTGCTGGAACCGATATTGCTGGATTTGGTAATGACCTTTTCCACCGTCAGCGTGCCGTAATTGCGAATATCCTTAATTTCCTTGCCATTAATCATCATCCAGCCTGGGCCGGTTTCAATTACTGTTTCCGGCGTAAACAGGCCAGACTCCAGAGCCGCCGCAATGGTGAACGCCTTTATGGTAGATCCTGGTTCGAATATGTCTGTGATTGCACGATTTCGCATGACACTGAAATCGGTCATATTGGCTTTGTTATGCGGGTTGTAGGATGGCTGATTGGCCATTGCCAGAACTTCGCCTGTATCCGCATCAAGTACCACGACAGTCGCTGCCTTCGCACGACGTTTGGTAAACTCTTCCTTCAACTCTTTATAGGCGATATTTTGAAGGCGAAAATCGATACTCAGTTCCAGATTTTTGCCAGGCTGAGCCGGCTGCAAAGTATTCAATTCTTCAATGATGTGACCGCGCCGATCGCGCACGACTTGACGCTTGCCGGGAATTCCGCGCAGCCAATGATCGTAGGTAAGTTCCAGCCCTTCCTGTCCAATGTCATCGACATCACTGGTGCCGATCAAATGCGCCGCAACTTCTCCCTGTGGGTAGAAACGCTGGTACTCCAGTTGCTCATACACACCATCCAGCTTGTGTGCGAGCAACCTGTCGGCATCAGCGGGAGACAATCGGCGCTTGATATAGAGAAATTCCTTGCCCGCATTTTTTTCAATGTTGACTGCCAGCACCTCCGCATTCAGATCCAACTCTTCAGCCAACACATTTATTGTGGCGCGGTTACCAGCCACCTGCTTGGGATTGATCCAGATAGACTTCACCGGCGTGCTTACCGCCAGTGGCTCACCGTTGCGGTCAGTAATCAGGCCGCGGTTCGCAACCAGAGGCACCGTGCGAATGGTGCGGGCGTCACCCTGACCTTGCAGGAAATCGCGCTCCATGATGTGCAATGCGCTCACCTTCCAACCAATCGCCACGAGACACAGCAGCATGACTAATAATACCAGGTACAAGCGCCATTGTTGTGCAAAGTTTCTGATGCGGGATTCAGTCATTGTGCACCATCACAATGCTGGAGATTTCGGGTATTTGCATTTTAAGCAGTTCCTGCGCCTTCTGTTCAATTCTGCCTTCAACACCAAAAGTGCTCTGCTCCAGCAGTAGCTGACCCCACATAACATCAAAATGGTTCGCTGCTTCCCTTAATTCCTGCAACTCGTTGAAGGCAATTCGATTGACATGAGTGGTGCGCACGACAGCGAGGCCGCTTATCAGCACACACAATAGTGCTATATAAAGAAGCAAGGATTGAGGTCGCAAGATACCTACCCATTCCAGCACCGAAGGCGGTGGCTTGGGCGCGCGCATGGGTTTACTCTGATTGCTGCCTGTTTTCATGTTGTTGGCACCGCATGGCGTATGTTTGTTTTAGGCAATTTTTTCCGCGATTCGCATGACCGCACTTCTGGCGCGAGGGTTGCGCTCTATTTCTGCGCCATCTGGCTTTACTGCCTTACCGATTGCTCGCAAGCGCGGACGCAGTTGCGACTGCTGTATAGGCAGATCACGCGGAAAATTATCTCCCTTAGTCTGCATCGCTATGAATTTCTTGACTATACGGTCCTCCAACGAGTGAAAACTTATCACTACGAGTCGACCGCCGACTGCGAGTACATCCAATGCCTGCCGTAATCCCGCCTCTAACTCGTCAAATTCCTTGTTCACATGAATGCGAATCGCCTGAAATGCCCGAGTAGCAGGATGTTTATCCCGCTCCCAGGCAGGGTTCGCTTCTTTAACCAGCTCTGCCAGCTGGTTCGTGGTGTAAATCAGGTTATCTTTCCTGAATTCGACTATTCGACGAGCCATGCGCCGCGAATGTCTTTCTTCGCCAAACTTGTAAAGTACATCGGCAATGTCCGTTTCTTTGGCGAGATTGATCCATTGCGCCGCGCTTAAACCCTTGCCTGGATTCATGCGCATGTCCAACGGGCCATCCCGCATGAAACTGAATCCGCGCTCGGCGTTATCAAGTTGCGGTGAGGACACCCCAAGATCAAACAGAATGCCATTCACTAAGCCCTGGCAGCCCTGGCAGCCCTGGGCGGCGACCACAGCTGCGATGCGACTGAACGCCGAATGGCTTACTTGCAGTCGCGAATCGTGTTTCTGTGCATCAGCGCCGGCTACGATAGCTTCCGGATCCTGATCCATCGCTATCAATCTGCCCTGCGGACCAAGCTCAGAGAGGATTGCGCGACTGTGCCCTCCGCGTCCGAAAGTGGCATCGACATAAATTCCATTCTTCTGGATAGCGAGCGCATCGACGGCTGCATGCAGCAACACCGACTCGTGTACTAACACGGTCTCCTGCACTGCTCTTGTAGCCATAGACATACCCATTTTATAGCGCCAATGCCCGTAATTTTTCGGGCAGTTCCGCGGACGTAGATGACTCTGTCAGCCACTGCTCACGCTGTTCATTCCAGTTACCTTGATCCCAGATTTCCAGTTTCTTGCCCTGCCCGATCAAACAAACGTGTTTTTCCAAGTGGGCATACTGACGCAGTTCTTGGGGCAGCAGGATACGGCCGCTGCTATCCATTTCGAGATCATTGGCGTGACCGATCAACAAATGTTTGACGCGCTGGGACATGGGGTCGAAGCTGGAGAGGGATTCAATTTGACGTTCAATCTGCTCCCATTCGGCGTTGGGATAGAGCAGCAAACAGCGGTGATTGGTATCAATAGTAACCACCAGCGCGCCGTTGCCATGCTGCGCTAGTTGCTCGCGATAACGCGCCGGCAGAGCCAAACGCCCTTTCGCATCCAGATTGATAGTATTAATGCCGCGAAACACTTGTCGTCCCCGCCTTAGGTTGGATCGGTTATCAAGAGAGCAAAGTCCACTTCACTCCACAAAACAACAAAATAATCCACTTTTCACCACTAAGTGACACTATAAGGAGACAAACAGGCCCTTGCAAGTACTATTTATGTGATCCTTTTCAAGAAAATTCAGGAACTTGCCGCTAAAAGTCAGGTACTGACGCGAACTTGTCATAGATCAAAATTGGCGATCCCAACAAGAACAATTAGATAATTAAACTAATTAAAGTAATTTCTTAAGAAGACGGGGAATGGAAGCACGGAAACTCTGCGCTCGCGCTCCGAAAAACATCAAAGCGTGGGGAAAAAAGTGAGCCAGCCTGTAAGCCGGGTTCTGTCGAGGACAATTATTCATCTGCAACCTGCGTCACCACAGGTTTGTAGCGGCCTACCCGAATCCAATGCGAGCAGCATTAACGGATTCCTATTTGGCCTTGCTCCGGGTGGGGTTTACCTAGCCACGAACTGTTACCAGTCGCGCGGTGCGCTCTTACCGCACCTTTTCACCCTTACCTGATTACCGAAGTAACCGGGCGGTTTGCTTTCTGTTGCACTAGCCGTAGGCTTGCGCCTCCCAGGCGTTACCTGGCACCCTGCTCTATGGAGCCCGGACTTTCCTCTATCTGATTCCTCGCCTATCGAAAACCGATAAGTAAAGAGCTTCAAACAGCAATTGCCCGGCTGACTCGCGCGCAGACTAATGTAGTTGCGGCGCCAACTCAACCACAAACACTACATTCCCAAGTTTATTTACGCTCTTGCTCTAACGCCAACTGATACAGCGCGTTCTTCTTTGCTCCTGTCAGTTCACTGGCAAGTGCGACCGCTGTCTTCATTGGCAAATGCTCGCGCAGGCGTGCTACCAAATGCAATGCGTCTTGCTGCAGCTGCTGTTGCGCCGAAGCCACTTCCGATCCTGCCACAATGATTACGAATTCACCCTTTTGCTGATTCGCATCACTCTGCAACCAAACCAGACAATCGCTGATGGTTCCATTGAAATGCGTTTCAAATTTCTTGGTTAATTCTCTCCCTACAAACAGCAGGCGCTGAGGGCCAAATTCTGTTTGCATATCGTCAATACTGGACACGATGCGATGCGTGGACTCGTAAAAAATCAGACTGCGAGTATCGAAGCGTAATTCATGCAAGCGCGCCAAGCGTGCAGCCGACTTGCTCGGCAAAAATCCTTCGAACGCGAAGCGATCAGTCGGCAGTCCGGCAACGCTGAGCGCAGCAGTGATAGCACTAGGACCAGGAATCGGAATTACGGCGATGGCTTGCTCTCGCGCCAGGCTAACCAGCCGGTAGCCTGGATCTGAAATAAGTGGAGTACCAGCGTCTGAAATCAAAGCAATAGATTTACCCTGCTGCAACTCATCAATGATTTGCTTGATCGCCTGCTCACTGCTGAAATCATGGTGCGAGACCATGGGCGTATTAATTTGCAGGCGTTGCAATAACACTTTACTGTGGCGCGTATCTTCAGCGGCGATTAGATCAACTTGCTGCAAGGTCTCGATTGCCCGCAAGGTAATGTCATCCAGATTGCCTATTGGTGTGGCAACAACATAAAGCGTACCTGAGTGAGACATAATGGCGAACGCTTCCTGACTGCCCTTAGACGGTTTACACAAATAGACGCTTAACACAAATTGCTGGCAAATTTTGCATGCCAAAAACTTCTCGGCTATGCTTAATTCACATGAACTGCTTACATTATAAACTTTTAAAAATTGCCGAACCCATATAACTGTATTAGTCTTTTGCTTCTTGCTTCGAACCTGCCTCACGCAGTAACCAATTCACATGCAGCTATTGCTCAATCGATCATTTTACCCGGTAGCTTTGGCTTTAATGCTGCTGTTGTCTGCCTGTGGCAGCAACTCGGGCAGCAATCCCAGCTACGAGCGGACGTCCGGCGTTGAGTCTACCGCAGAGTCAGTTGATGAGCTATTAAACGCAGCCAGTCGACTGGAGGGTAACGAAGCTGCGGCATTAATTCTCACAGCCGCTGAGGAATTGCTTGCCGCCGAAGCAGTTGACCGGGTTGGTCTGGCCCTCGCCCGCATTGAAAACCCTCGATTACTCTCGGCAACATTACAACTGCGCTACGTCCTCGCGCAGGCTGATATGGCCTTGCTACAACAACGACCTGCTGCAGCAGTCAATCTACTAACCAGTCAGCTGGTACGAAATGTGGAATTGCAGACTGATGCACTGCAGTACCGTTACTACTCCACGATTGCGACCAGCTACATGCAAACCGGACAAATTAGCGAGGCCTTTGCCGCATTTGTGGAAGCAGGCACAAATTCTCCTGAGCTGCGCACACAGGCGCTCAACGACGCCATCTGGGAAAGCCTTGAACCGCTTGGCGAGGAGCAGTTAGTCGAATTCTCACTCAATGTTGAAAGTTATGAATCTCGCGGCTGGATTGAGCTTGCCCAGATAGCCAAGCGCGAGCAATTCAATATCAAGGCTCAGATCGATGCGATCGACCAATGGAGCAGGGTGTGGAACCGACATCCGGCAACCGAATTATTGCCATCTCCTCTGGCAGAATTACAAATAATCTGGCAGCAGCGGCCAAAGCGCCTGGCGCTGTTACTGCCTTTGCAAACGCCTGCCGGCAACGCTATTCAGGAAGGCTTTCTTAGCGCTTACTATCAGGCTCTGGCAGTGTCCAGTGAGGTCCCGCTGATTGCTGTGTTTGATACCAGCAATGTCAGGAACATCTCTGCAATATACGATGAAGCCGTTGCCAGCGGCGCAGACTTGATCATCGGCCCTCTCGACAAAGCGCTGGTAAACCAGTTGCAGGACATGCCTGATTTACCAGTGCCAACGCTCGCATTGAACTATGCGGACCGCCCCGATGCCGGTCCAGACAATTTGTATCAGTTTGGACTGGCGCCAGAAGATGAGATGGCGCAGGCAGCAAGGCTAGCCTGGCAGTCCGGTTACCGCAATGCAGCTATCGTCACTCCGCAAACCGATGATTATCTGCGACTGCGAGGCATTTTCGCCGATATCTGGCGTGAGCAAGGTGGGCAGGTGGTGACAGAAGTCAGCTTCAGTGGCGACAGCGACTACGCCCCACTCGTGAAACGCCTGCTGGCTATTGATAGTAGCGAAGCACGTGCCAATCGCTTGCTGGATTTATTGCCGCGGTCGAGTTTTGCATTCACTCCCAGACGCCGCGCAGATATTGACTTCATTTTCTTGATCGCGAATCCGCGTCAGGGTCGCCAGATAAAACCTATGCTGGCATTTTATTTCGCCGAAAACGTTCCTGTATTCGCCTTACCTGCCATTTACGATGGGCAGGAAAATCGCAGCGCGAACCGCGACCTCGATGGCATCATCTTTACCGATGCGCCGTGGGTATTGAACTCAACCGATCCCCTTAAGGAAGCAATGGTCGCCAACTTGCGTCAGGTGCAGGGTCCGCTACAGCGCCTGCGCGCAATGGGCGTAGACAGCTTTCGGCTCTACCCCTTATTGCGACAATTGGAAATGCGTCAACTCAGCGAATTGCAAGGCACAACCGGGAATCTGACCATGGCAGCGAACCGACGCATCCGCAGAGAGCTTGCAGTGGCAACCTTTATTGACGGCTTGGTAACACTGTTCAGTGCCAATCCAGAGGCATCCGACTAGACTCTCCAATCTGGCTTATGACAAGGATGTCATGTCACTCAAACATTCCGCAGACATAAACTCACGGCAGTTTGGCTTCAAGCAGGAAGTGCGCGTTTGCCAGCATCTGCAACAACAAGGATTGGTGCTGGCCGTACGCAACTACTCGTGCAGACAAGGGGAAATTGACCTGATCATGATTGAATCCGGTCAATTTCTCGTATTCCTGGAGATCCGCTTCCGCAGCCAGGAAAGATATGGTGGCGCAATAGCATCAGTGACGTATCACAAACAAAGAAAGATTCGACTGGCGGCCGCACATTTTCTGGCTACACATCCCAAATTTACGCACTTTGCCTGTCGCTTCGATGTGGTTGGCGTTAGCAACGGAGCCAGCGCCGGATTATTGCAATTTGAATGGATTCGCAACGCATTCCAGTGAAACTTTTTTGCCCGATGCGGAGTCTCTGATAAAGGACAGGTAATGCAGCAAGGACATTAAAATACTCTCATTCATTTGCAAATGATCCAGTCCCGATGGCCGATATAAATCAATACGCTCAGGATTATGGTCAACTTACGCACGAGAATTGGAATTAATGGATTTACTCGATCGAATAAACGCTCATTTTCAAGAGAGCATCGAAGTCAAGCAACTGGCTCAGGGGCAATTGGGCGCGCCAATACATTTAGCAGGTGAAGCTCTGGTGCGATGTCTGCTGGACAATGGCAAGATCCTGAGCTGCGGCAATGGTGGCTCAGCTGGAGACGCACAACATTTTTCTGCTGAACTCCTAAATCGCTTTGAACAGGAGCGCCCAGGTTTGCCTGCGATCGCCCTGTCCACTGATAGCTCGACAATTACGGCGATTGCCAATGATTATAACTACAACGAAATCTTTTCAAAGCAGGTTATGGCGCTGGGTCAGGCTGGTGATGTGCTACTGGCCATTTCAACCAGTGGCAATTCAGCGAATGTGATTCGAGCGATTAATGCCGCGCATGAGCGCAACATGGTGGTAATTGCACTCACTGGTCGTGGTGGCGGCGAAATGGCTGGTATTCTGGCTGACACTGACTTTGAGATTCGCGTGCCTTCAGACCGAACCGCTCGCGTTCAGGAAGTGCATCTCGTCGCCATTCATTGCCTTTGCGATTTTATCGACACTAAATTATTTGGAGGAAATTAATCCATGACTATGTACAAACTTTACTTGTTTATCGCGGCACTGACTCTTGCATCCTGCACCACTATTCTGGTGCAAACCACACCGGAGACTGGCATGCAGGAAGACCCGACTGAACGCACAGCAGGTGCCGTCGTGGAAGATCAGGCTATCGAAACGAAGATATTGGTCAATCTGAAATCACAGGATCCATTCTTCAGAGACTTCAGACTGCAAGTAGTCAGCTATAACGGCGTGGTTTTGCTGGTAGGTCAGGTTGCCACGGAGGAATTAAAAGCCAGAGCCACCGTCATAGCGAGTCAGGCGAGTACCAAGATCAAACGCATACACAATGAACTCAATGTATCGAGGAATGCCGGCTTTGCCACCCGCAGCAGCGATGCTTGGATAGGCACGAAAGCACGCACTATGTTGCTGACGAGCAATGATGTTCCTTCTGCACAGATAAATGTGGTTGTGGAAAACGGCGCTCTTTATCTGATGGGATTAATTAGCCAAGAAGACGGTGAGCGCGCCGCAAACCTGGTACGCAACGTTTCGGGCGTTAATCGTGTGGTAAAAGTTTTCGAATATATTAACTAATAATTATTTAACTACACGCAGTGATGGTTTTTTCTTGAAGCTCAGCGGCTGTTTTTCAGTACGCTTGCTGGCTGTTGGGGTATCGCTTCCAGTAGGGCTGGGAGGCTTAGGCAGACTACCCTCGGCATCAAAGATCATGCCCTGCCCATTTTCTTTCGCATAGACTCCCATCACTGCCGCAATCGGCACCAGCACTCGCTTTGGAATTCCCGCGAAACGACCATCGAATTCGATCGCATGGTTGTGCACTATGAGATTTTGAACAGCTGAAGGAGAAATGTTAAGAATGATCTGTCCATCCTTAACATGTTCCTGAGGCACTTCGACGCCATTGAGGAAAGCGTTAACGAGTATGTAGGGAGTGCAATCGTTCTCCAGAATCCATTCATAGAGTGCTCTCACCAAATAGGGGCGACTTGAGCTCATGCTCATAATGAAAGCCTCCTCTATAATTGTGGGCTTAACAGCAGCTGCGGGGTTAACAACAGACGCAGAGCTAACAACACATAGTTAATAGTACCAAATTCAGATCAAACCATTTCCTTTTCTTGTTCTGAGAGGCTCGCGCGTACTGAGTCTCTTTCGAACAGGCGCTCTTTGTACTCAAGCAAAGGTTTGGTTGTTTTGTTTTTAGGCAAGTCAATTCCCATCGCTGGCAGGCGCCATAATATGGGCGTGACACAGCAGTCAACAATGGTAAATTCATCACTCATGAAATAAGGTTTTTCACCGAAGATAGGCGCGATTGAAATCAGGCTTTCTCGCAATTCCTTGCGCGCCTTATCCAGTTGCGAGGGAGTGCCAGTTCCAGCCATGATCTTGTCAACCAGGTCACACCAATCCTTGCGTATACGATAAATCCAAAGGCGGCTCTGCGCTCGCGCTACTGGGTACACTGGAAACAATGGCGGGTGAGGAAAACGTTCGTCGAGGTATTCCATTATGATATCCGCTTCATACAATACCAAATCCCGGTCTACGAGCGTCGGCAAGTTATTGTATGGATTTAGCATGGCGAGATCCTCGGGCAACTCACCCGGATCGACATCTATAGTCTCAACGGTTACACCTTTCTCTGCCAAAACTATTCGAACTCGATGGCTGTAATGACTACTGCCGTCGGAATAGAACGTCATAGACGATCTCTTTGCTACAACACCCATATCTATTCCCCGGTTTTTATTCGTAATTAATGTGCGCATAGTTCAAAAACTTTTAATGATAGTCCTTCGAGAATTCCCGTCCCATCAATGCCACCAGCACATACAGAACGCCCAGAAACAGTAACACCCAAATACCCAGCGCTTGTCGCGTGGAACGTCCTGGCTCACCAACGTAATACAGGAAATTCACCAGATCGCCCATGGCGCTGTCGAACTCAGCCGGAGCCATGGAACCCGTACCAGCGACGTGCGTAAGTTCACACTTGGTCGGGTCGTTCGTGCCATGGTCATCACACACCTGATCGCCCTGCAGTTCGTAGAGAACGTTTGGCATACCAACGTTGGCAAAAACTGAATTGTTGGTGCCAAAGGGACGAGTCGCATCACTGTAGAAAGAACGCAGGTACGTGTAGAGCCATTCTGGTTGGCGGACGCGTCCAATTAAAGTCAGGTCAGGTGGCACTGCACGAAACCATTGCTTCGCATCGTCCTCAGACATGGAATTTACAATCAAATCGCCTATGGCTGAATCATCAAATACGAGATTCTCCATAACCAGATCTGTCGGGATTTCCAGGTCCATTGCAGTGCGCTCATAACGGGCATATCCGAGCGCATGACAGCTAACGCAATAATTCATGTAGTATTTGAAGCCGCGTTGCAGCGATTCCTTATCTTCAAAATTTGTTTCAACCTCATCCAGATGCACATTGCTTGCTTCAGCGGCTTCGGCACTATTCGATAACATGAGCGGAATCACTACCAGCAAGGTCAGCAGCACTATCGTGCCAATCATTTGCGGAATACTGATCCAACGGCCAGTGACTCGTTCAGGTACAGGAAATGTACTCTCCTTGCGCGTATACCAGGGCATCGCGAAAAAATAACCGAAGTACACGACAGTCATGACTTGCGCGAGCAGGGTCTTCGCTGTGCTGACTGCCTGAGTACCCAGTACACCAAGTATCAGGAAGCTCATCAGGAATAACAGCAGCGCGATGCGACTGCACCAACCCTTATAACGCATGGAACGCACCGGACTCTTGTCCAGCCACGGCAATACAAACAAAATGGCGATGGCACCAAACATCACAATCAATCCCCAAAATTTGGCATCAATACCAAACAAGGGATAGGTCACAGCTCGAAGCATCGAGTAGAACGGCGTGTAGTACCAAACTGGAGGCACGTGCTCAGGAGTCTTTAATGGATTGGCTTCCTGGAAATTTGCCACTTCCAGAAAATAGCCGCCCATTTCCGGCGCGAAGAAAACGATGGCACAAAATACGAACAAGAACAAAACGACGCCACCGAGATCGTGATACATCGTGTAGTAAGGATGGAATGGCACGCCATCGAGAGGCACGCCATCAGGACCCTTGTTCTTCTTGATCTCGATACCGTCTGGATTATTCGAGCCAACTTCATGCAATGCCAGAATATGCAGCACCACAAGTGCCAGTAGCACTATCGGCATGGCGACTACGTGCAATGCGAAGAATCGATTCAGGGTCGCACCAGAGATCAGGTAATCGCCGCGCACCCACACCAATAAATCTTCACCGATAATTGGAATCGCGCCTACCAGCGACACGATCACGTTGGCGCCCCAGTAAGACATCTGGCCCCAGGGCAATACATAGCCCATAAAGCCTTCCATCACCAGGATCAAGTAAATTGCCATGCCAAAAACCCAGATCAATTCCCTTGGCTTCTGGTAGGAACCGTACATCAAACCGCGAAACATATGGAGATATACGACAAAGAAGAATGCCGACGCACCAGTTGAATGGAGATACCGCAGCAACCAGCCCCATTCCACATCACGCATGATGTATTCCACAGAGGCGAATGCATCTTCGGCACTGGCGGTGTAATGCATCGTCAACCAGATACCGGTTATCAGTTGCAATACCAGTACAAACAGAGAAAGTACGCCAAAGTAATACCAGAAATTGAAATTCTTGGGCGCATAGTACTTGCTCATATGCTTTTCCCAAGCCGACACGATTGGCAGCCGGGCGTCAGTCCAGTCTCGCAGACCGACCAGACCACGAATCAAAATATTTGCAGACTGCCCGCTATTTTTCATACCAGTTTCCAGATCGCTCATGCTGCAGTCTCCTCATCAATGCCTATCACCAACACATCGTCCGTCTCAAAGGCGTGCGGCGGAACCTGCATGTTGCGGGAAGAAGGAGAACCACTATAAACGCGCCCAGCCAGATCAAAGCGCGAACCATGACACGGACAGAAGAATCCACCACGCCATTCGGCATCGAATGGCTGCGGGCGTAATTCAATATGTGGGGTTGGGGAGCAAAACAGATGCGGGCACAAACCAACCAACACCAGAATTTCAGGTCGTCGTGAACGATATTCATTTTGCGCATAAGCCGGTTGCTCCGGCTCTTCGGAGTCGGGATCGGTAAGTCGCGCAGGATCTTCATTAAGTGCAGTCAACGCCTCAGTATTGCGTTTGACGATAAAAATGGGGCGTCCCCTCCAGGCAGGTATAGGGCCCAATATCTCTCCATCTTGTAAAAGACTGATATCGATCCGCACCGGCGCACCGGCTGCACGCGCCTTAGCGCTCGGGCTCCAGGAGCCAACGAATGGGACAGCTGCCCCGATCACTCCGGCCACGCCAACCACCGAAGTTGAACCCACTAGAAACCGTCTACGGCCAGCATTCGCACTGTCGTCAGTCACCGCTTTTTTCTCCTTGAGAGCTCGCTAATTGCAATTGTAAAGACCACCCTTTGGCGGGATTTGCTGAAAATATGTGGATTGGGGTGAATAATCCTGAAGTAGGTCAGCAAAACGCGTGAATAGTAGTCAATTTCGCACTTTTTATCAAGTCTCAACAGACCTCAAATGTGCTGTATCTTATTGATAGAAATAGAAAATATTAAATTTTCCAGACAAAAAAAACGCCGCACTCCTGAAATGGGGCGGCGTTTCTTTGCGCTGCAAAACCAGCTTAACGTTTGGAGAACTGTGGTCTCTTGCGAGCTTTACGCAGACCCACTTTCTTGCGCTCCACTTCCCGTGCGTCGCGGGTTACGAAACCAGCTTTACGCAGAGTCGGTTTCAACTCGATGTCATAATCCATTAACGCTCGTGTAATTCCGTGCCGAATGGCTCCCGCCTGACCGAAACTACCACCACCACGCACTGATACATTTACGTCGAATTTAGTGACCATATCGACAAGCTCCAGAGGCTGCTTGACGATCATGCGCGCCACTTCGCGTCCGAAATAACCGTCCAATGTGCGGCTATTAATCGTGATATTGCCGCTACCGCTGGTCAGGTAGACTCTGGCGGTGGATGTTTTGCGGCGGCCAGTGCCATAGTATTGATTCGTTGCCATTGAACTAAGCAAACCTCTTCTATAATTGAATTTTTACCGGTTGCTGCGCACTGTGTGGGTGGTCAGTTCCCGCATAAATCTTAAGCTTTCTGAACATTGCGCGTCCCAATGGAGTTCTGGGCAGCATACCTTTAACAGCCAGCTGAATGACTTTTTCCGGCGCTTTATCCAGCAATTTCTCGAAAGATATCGTTTTCAGTCCACCTGGAAACGCGGAGTGAGAGTAGTACATCTTGTCAGTCGTCTTTTTGCCAGTAACTTTGACCTTGTCTGCATTGATAACGACGATATAGTCCCCGGTATCTACGTGAGGCGTATATTCGGCCTTATGCTTCCCGCGTAGTCTAGCTGCAATAGCAGTCGCCATGCGGCCCAAGGTGAGTCCTTCTGCATCGATCAGCAACCAGTGCTGGCTTACTTCGTTTGGTTTGGCACTATATGTCTTCATTGGTCGTATTTTGGGCTTTACTTAGGGAGCGCGAATACTACCGAAGCAAAACCTAACATTCAAGCCACATTTCTACAATTTTCTGTATTCCCGCACCGCTCGAGGTGGCGTAGTTCGGCTGCTTGAGGCACGAGGCAAGCGGTAACCCGCTGTAAATTCGGAGAATACCTCAGCCTACCCAGAAGTATCCATGACACGCTGGGCATGCTTCAGGCTCGATGCTCATAACCCAGATACTCATAGGATTGCATCTCGATGAGTCGCGAGCGAGTGCGTTCAAATTCAAACGCCAGAAGCGCGCCTTTATATAGATCTGGTAATGGCAGTGCTGCAGCAATAATCAACTTTACCCGACGATCATAGAGTTCATCCACGAGCATGATGAAGCGTCGCACCTGCTCGCTTTGCTGGTCTGAAAGCTGGGGCACTGCACTCAAGAACAGGGCATGGAATAGTTTTGCGATTTCGACATAGTCATATGCGCTGCGGGGACCGTCACAGAGTTCGGAAAATTCAAACCACACTACGTCATCACTGCAGAGTCGCGTACGCAATTTGCGATTGAGAATCTCGATATAATGGTTTTCCCGAACAGTAGTCTGATCTGGAGCAAGGCGTCGGAAACTCGCGACCAATTGCGTCTCGTTCGAAGCATCGCATGGATAATAATAGAGGGTGGCCTTACTCAAGGTTCGCAATCGATAGTCATCGCCAGCGGCGATTTGCAGCACTTGCGTGTGCTCTTTGAGCAAGGCGATCGCTGGCAGGAATCGTGCCCTTTGCAACCCATTTTCATACAAGTCAGCTGGGGCAATATTGGAAGTTGTCACCAGTATCACACCCCGACGGAATAGAGCCTCCAGCAGGCCTGCCAGAATCATTGCGTCAGCTATATCAAGTACGAAGAATTCGTCAAAGCACACGACTCTGTAGCGTGCGGATAAATTCTCAGCAACTTGCTCCAAAGGGTTCGATTGTCCTTGCAACTTCCGCAATTCGGTATGCACATCCTGCATGAAGCGATGGAAATGCGTTCGCAGGCGTATTTCAGGAGGCAGGCAATCACACAGAATATCCATTAAATAGGTTTTACCTCTACCAACACCTCCCCAGAGATATATACCCTTTGCAACTGTAGATTTTTGTGATGGTCTGCGGTAAAACCTGTCCGCCAAGCGACCCCATATACTGCGTGGCAGCGCATGGGGCCGTCGCAATCTGGCAAAGAGCAACTGCAGTTGTTTGACTATTTCCAATTGCGCCGGATCGGCTGTGATCAAGCCAGCGTCTAGATCAGATTGGTATCGCTGCAGGGGATTCATGTAAAGGACCAGACCGAAATTAAACATCTAAAGCCTGCGCATTCTAGGGATGTTTCGCTTGCGAAACCATCTCGAGAGCTTTTAGCAGCCAGAACATGCGGCATTACAATTCAACTTTTTACAGTTAAAACGGCTAACTGAGGTATACTTACGCCCGTTTGGTTCCCATCACACAATGATCAGTTCAACGCTGCAGAAATCGAGGATTGCGAGAGTATGATTTGGTTAATCGCTATAGGCTGTCTCGTCGCAGGGATAATCATAGGCGTGGTTTTTGCCAGCAGGCTAAACACCAGTCCGGCGCGCGTGCTGGAACTGGAAAACCAAATACGTGATTTGAAAGATACACACAATAATTATCGCGATAATGTGAGCGATCATTTCAGCATGACGGCAGAGCTTTTCCAGCATATGACTGAAAGTTATAAAGAGGTGTATCAACATCTGGCCAGTGGTGCGCAGGAATTATGCAGCAACGATGTAGCCAGCAAATTACTACCGGCGCGCTCAGAATCTGCATTCGAAAATGATGGCGATGAGAGTGGCCCGGTCGCAAGTCTCAATCCTCCGAAGGATTACGCAGCGAGGCAGAAGCCAGGGCAGAAAGGCGCACTGTCGGAAGACTTTGGTATCGACAAGACCCGATCTGCGCCAGATGAAGATATCTCCGCTCCACATACGCATTAATCCCACCTATTTCCAATCATTCCTAAAACCTGAATCCAACCAGATTTTACCTGAACTATATAAGCCTATATGTCCGAATACAGCCTGACTCACCTTAAACAACTCGAAGCGGGAAGCATACATATTATTCGTGAAGTAGCAGCGGAATTTGACAAGCCGGTAATGCTCTATTCTATCGGGAAAGATTCTTCAGTGATGTTACATCTGGCACTGAAAGCGTTTTATCCGGGCAAGCCACCATTCCCACTCATGCATGTGGATACCACATGGAAGTTTCGGGAAATGATCCAGTTTCGCGACCGGCAAATTGAAAAGCTCGGGCTGGAGCTGATTGTTCATATCAATGAGGAAGGTGTGAAAGCAGGAGTAAATCCATTCACCCATGGCAGCGAGAAGCATACAGATGTGATGAAGACCCAGGCGCTCAAGCAGGCCCTCAACAAGCACAAATTTGATGCGGCATTTGGCGGTGCTCGCCGCGACGAAGAGAAATCCCGCGCGAAAGAACGCGTGTTTTCATTTCGAGACAGGAATCATGTCTGGGATCCGAAGAATCAACGGCCCGAATTGTGGAATATCTACAATGGCCGGGTTAACAAGGGTGAAAGCATCAGGGTGTTTCCGCTATCCAACTGGACTGAATTGGATGTATGGCAATACATCTACCTGAACAACATAGATATCGTACCGCTCTATTTCGCAAAACCACGACCGATTGTCATGATCGATGGTGTCAATATAATGGTAGATGATGACAGAATGCCAATCGCTGAAAATCAAAAAATCGAAACCAAGATGGTTCGATTCAGAACACTTGGATGCTATCCGCTGACTGGAGCAGTGGAATCATCTGCCACCACTCTACCGGAAATTATTCAGGAAATGCTCTTGACCACCAGCTCTGAACGTCAAGGCAGATTAATAGATTCTGACAAATCCGGGTCCATGGAAGAAAAGAAACGCAAGGGCTACTTTTAAGCGTTGCATTATTCAATCGCGCAAATTAACCACTCCTTAGAGGTTAGAGAACTCATTGCATGTCGCATCAGTCGGACTTAATCAGCACAGATATCAATGCCTATCTGGCACAACACGAACGCAAAGAGTTATTGCGCTTGCTTACGTGTGGCAGTGTAGATGACGGCAAGAGCACGCTAATAGGGCGCTTACTGCACGACTCGAAAATGATTTATGAAGATCAACTCGCCGCCATAACAGCAGACAGCGTTAAATCTGGCACCACCGGAGGAAAACTGGACCTCGCACTACTTGTCGACGGTCTGCAGGCTGAACGTGAACAAGGTATTACAATTGACGTGGCTTACAGGTATTTTTCTACGTCCCGCCGAAAATTCATTATTGCCGACACCCCGGGCCACGAACAATACACTCGTAACATGGCCACAGGAGCGTCTACCTGTGACCTTGCCATTATTCTTATCGATGCCAGACACGGCGTGCAAACCCAGACTCGCAGACACAGCTTTATCGCGTCACTGCTTGGCATTAAACACATCATTGTCGCCATCAATAAGATGGACCTCGTTGACTTCAGTCAATCAACGTTTGATTCGATCAAAGCAGATTATATTCAATTCAGCAAAAACCTGGCGTCCGCAGATTTTCATTTTATTCCAATCTCAGCACTCAACGGTGACAATGTAGTCAACCCTAGCACCAGCATGCCCTGGTACGACGGTGCCGCTCTGATGCCGATACTGGAGACGGTGGAGATCGCAGCCGATCGCAACTACGTCGACTTCAGGTTTCCCGTGCAATATGTAAATCGGCCCAATCTGAATTTCCGCGGATTTTGCGGCACAGTTGCCTCCGGTGTGGTACGCAAGGGTGATGAAATAATCACACTCCCCTCCAACAAGGTCAGTCGCATCAAGTCCATCTTGACCTTTGATGAAGAATTGGAACTTGCGCACGCCGAAATGGCAGTCACACTCACGCTCGAAGACGAAATCGATGTCAGTCGAGGCGATGTAATTGCGCATTCCCATAACGTACCCACATGTCGCGATCACTTCGAAGCAACCGTTGTATGGATGACGGAGAATCCTTTATTGCCTGGAAAACATTACGACTTCAAACTTGGAACCAAAACCATCGGCGGACGTATCGCGGCAATCCGCAACCGAATTGATGTGAATACCCTGACCAGACTACCGGCTCCCAGTCTGGAGCTAAACGGAATTGGTCTGGTTGAGGTCAATCTTGACCAGATAGTGTGCTTCGACGCTTATAGCGAGAATCGCGCTATGGGAAGCTTTATCATTATCGATCAACTCAGCAATGTTACCGTTGCAGCGGGAATGATTGATTGTGAACAGCAGCGGCATGACAAAATTCCTGCAGCAAGCAATATCCACGTTACCAAAGAAGAACGAGCTGCGCGCTATGGCCAGAAGCCAGCCACAATTATGTTTATCGGTATTTCCGGCGCAGGAAAATCCACGCTGGCGCACGGACTCGAACGCAAACTTTTCGACCAAGGACATGTCAGCACAGTGCTGGACGGCAAGACCATGCGCTTGGGTATATCAAAGGATCTGCCCCACGACGCCGAAGGCCGCGCCGAAAACTTGCGCCGCAGCGCACACATTGCACGCTTCCTGAATGATTCCGGCTTGATTTGCGTCGCGTCATTTGTGGCGCCAAATCGCGACTCACAGGAACATGCAGTAAGTGTTATTGGCAAGGATAACTGCTACATCATCTATTTAAATCCGCCTCTGGAAGTGTGCATTCAACGCGACCCCAGCGGTCTCTATGCGGCGGCCGAAGGCTCGGACTCCACCGATATACCGGGCCTATCGTTCCTTTATAGACCACCTGAATTCGTGCACCTGGAGCTCGACACCGCAGCACTTGGCGTCGATCAATGTGTGAATGCCGTGATCAAACTGATGCGCGCGGAAAAAATAATCTAGGCTGCTGAGAAACCCTGGATTATTTGGATTCCTGAATCACAAGGCAGTATATTGGTGCGTCGATGGCTTTCTCCGAAGTCGGGCGTTTTTGACATACCGGAAATCTCGAATGAACCGCTTCAAGTCAATTCTGCAGTTCGTTAGCTGGCCGATAGTCTGCGGCATTCTCGCAGGAATTGGCTATCTCCAGTATCAGCAATTACAGCAGATTCAACTGGTACTCGAGCGCAACGACCAGATGGCGTCAGTGGCACAAGACATTCCAGACTCGTATGCTGCAGCGATAAAAAAAGCAGCTCCGTCCGTGGTAGCTATCAATGCCACCCGCGTCAACGTGGAATCGGTGGAACGAACTGCAGACGATCAGCTTAATCTGTACCTGGGAGAACGTCCGAGTCTTGGCTCCGGGATCATAGTCGATGCGCGCGGCTACATACTCACCAATTTGCATGTTGTAGATACCCTGTTTGACACATTCGATACAGAAGTCACTCTATATGATGGTCGCAAGACTCCTGCCTCTGTCATAGCCTGGGACAAAACCAGCGATCTTGCAGTGTTACACATTAATATGGATAACTTGCCACCTATTCCGACTAGTGACCCGCAGCATCTGGCAGTAGGTGACATCGTGTTCGCGATTGGTTATCCAAGAAACATCGGGCAGTCTGTATCTCAGGGAATAGTAAGTGCCTTGAGCAGGAATGACGAAGGCTTGATATCCAGCATCCAAACTGACGCCGCGATAAATCCAGGCAATTCCGGTGGTGCACTCATTGACAGCCTTGGGAGAATGGTCGGAATTAATTCGTCAATTATTTCGGAATCCGGAACTTCAGAAGGCATCGGATTTGCAACACCGGCTGATTCTGCTATTGGCATCTTGCGCGACATGGTAGAGCAGGCGATCGAAGCAAATTCGGGATACCTCGGAGTGGTAACTGGAGAAGCGTTAAATTCGGAATCGAGTCAGGTATTTTTCGGTGTGGATCACATTCGCGGTATGTTGGTAGAGCGAGTTGATGAGGGCGGTCCAGCTATGCGCGCCGGCATCAAACCGGGCGATGTCATCACTAGAGTAGGCAATGTGTCAGGTAGCGACGCACAGAATATTATGTTGGAAGTGAGAAATAAGAAACCTGGTGAAACGGTATTAATCGAGGTGTATCGCGAAGGTCAAGCAATCACCTTGCCGACCACTCTTGGATTTGGTCAGGCGATAGTTATTGATCTTTGAGTGCTGCAGCTATCTCACCCAAGCGATATTCAGCAGACAAGGCATGCGCCTGCAGCCCTTCGTTGCGCGCAAGCTCTGCAGCAGTTTTTGCAAGAACGGCAGCACCCGCTGCAGAACTATAGATTATTGAGCTGCGTTTTTGGAAATCATAGACTCCGAGCGCCGAGAAAAATCTCGCGGTGCCTGAGGTCGGCAACACATGACTCGGTCCTGCACAATAATCTCCCAGCGCCTCTGCGGAATAGCGGCCCAGGAATATCGCTCCGGCATGGTGTATCTGGTTAACTATTGCAGTTGGGTCTGCCACTGATAATTCCAGATGTTCGGGAGCAATTTGATTGCTCACTTCAGCTGCTTCCTGCAAATTCTTCACAAGAATGAATATGCCGCGACTCCGCAAAGATGCACTGATAATTGCCTTGCGCTCCATGGTCGGTAGCAACTTGCGAATACTTCCTTCAACTTTGTTAAGAAACGCAGCGTCTGCTGAAATCAGGATCGATTGCGCCTGCTCGTCGTGCTCAGCCTGCGAAAACAAATCCATCGCTATCCAATCCGGATTCGTATCTCCATCGCAAATAATTGTCAGCTCAGACGGCCCCGCAATCATGTCTATGCCCACTTCGCCGAACACAAGTTTCTTCGCAACGGTTACATATATATTGCCAGGCCCGGTAATCTTGTCGACTCTTGGAATGGATTCAGTCCCATAGGCCATAGCAGCCACAGCTTGGGCACCACCGATGGTATATAAACGAGTTACACCAGCCAGCGCGGCTGCGGCGAATACCAGTCCACTGTTTCCAGTATGGGCAGTGGGCACGGTAGCTACTATCTCAGTAACACCCGCGACTTGTGCCGGTATCGCCAGCATCAGCGCCGACGAAGGGTAGTTGGCCTTGCCACCGGGCACATAAATACCCACACGTTGCAAAGGACTCACCTTTTGCCCGTATACAGAACCATCTGCTTCAGCGTATTGCCATGACACCTGCTTCTGCTTCTCGTGATAGCTGCGAATACGCTCGGCGGCATGGGTCAGTGCAGCGCGTTGCGATCCCGGCAATTTCTGCAGTGCCGTCTCCATTTGATCTCGAGTCACTATCAGGTCGGCCATAGAACCCGCGTTGCGACCATCAAATTTATTTGTATAGTCCACGACCGCCTGATCACCCCGCTTACGCACATCACGGAGAATTGTCGAGACTGTATGCATTACATCATCCGCAATCAACATGTCACGATCCAGCAGCGTGTGCAGATTCTTGCTGAAATCTGCATCACTGCTTGATAGCCGTCGCATGGTTATTTTCGAATCAGTCATGAGTTAATTTGCAGACATAATGAATCAACATGTATTAACACTGCAGTCACATCAATTGCTTGAGTCTACAGCCTTGCGCAATTTGCCGAGTATCTCTCGAATTATCTTGTTCTTTATCTTCATCGACGCCTTGTTCACGATTACGCGCGAACTCACCTCGGCGATTAGCTCCCGCGGCTCCAGACCGTTGGCGCGGAGAGTATTACCAGTGTCCACGATATCGACGATCGCATCAGCCAGGCCCATCGATGGCGCCAACTCCAGCGCACCATTGAGTTTAATCAGCTCTATTTGCTTGCCCTGTTCAGCAAAATACTGCTTGGCAATATTGGTAAACTTTGTTGCCACTTTCAAACGCCCATTGCTGGCTATTGCATTCACCGGTTCAGCGGTCATCAAGCGACACCTGGCTATTTTCAGATCCAATGGCTCGTAAAATCCTTCGCTGCCATATTCAAGTATAAGATCTTTTCCAACCACACCCATGTCAGCACTGCCAAACTCAACATAGGTAGGCACATCAGATCCCCGGATTACCATAAGCCTCACATGCTTGATATTCGTGTCGAAAATCAATTTTCGGCTCTTGGAAATGTCTTCCGCTGGCACGATGCCAGCCTGCGCAAAGAGCGGCAGCACTTCGTCCAGTATGCGACCCTTTGTCAGTGCTATAACCAGGTGAGATGAATTCATACTGCCTAGTCTCTATTGAATGACTTCAATGAGTTAAATCAGAAAGATGCGATAAAATTAAATCAGGAAGCTATCCGCCGGATCCTTGCGCCCAGCAGCTGCAGCTTCTCTTCAATACACTCATAACCACGATCAATATGGTAGATGCGATCAACAGTGGTGACATTGTCAGAAACCAGGCCTGCGATAATAAGACTCGCCGACGCCCTGAGGTCAGTAGCCATGACCGGAGCCCCTTTCAATGCTTTTACACCTTCGACAATAACCGTATTACCTTCAACCTTGATTGAAGCACCCATACGATTCATCTCATGTACATGCATGAACCGGTTTTCGAAAACAGTTTCAGTTATTGAACCGGTTCCCAGTGCAATTGTATTGAGGGCTGTAAACTGTGCCTGCATATCCGTTGGAAAAGCCGGATAAGGCGCAGTACGCAAGGATACTGACTTGGGGCGCTTTCCATGCATATTGAGTTCGATCCAGTTCTCCCCTACCTTGATCTCGGCACCAACTTGTTCAAGTTTCATCAATACAGATTCGAGAATATCCGGCCGCGTGCCCTTCACCCTGATGTGTCCGCGAGTTGCAGCGGCGGCAATCAGGTAAGTACCGGTTTCAATTCGGTCGGGCATAACCGAATAACTGCAGCCCTTAAGTTCGTTTACACCATTGATGATAATGGTGTCAGTCCCTTGCCCGGAAATATCTGCGCCCATTTTTACTAGACAGTTCGCCAGATCTACTACCTCAGGTTCGCGCGCGGCGTTTTCGATTTTGGTTTGGCCGTCTGCCAATGTTGCAGCCATCATCACGTTCTCGGTGCCAGTGACTGTCACCAGGTCCATAAATATATGCGCGCCTTTGAGCCTGCCATTCACTGAAGCCTTGATGTAACCATCTTCAACCACGATATCGGCACCCATTTTCTGTAAAGCGCTGATATGCAGATTGACTGGCCGACTACCTATTGCACAACCGCCAGGCAGCGCCACTTCTGCCCTGCCAAATCGGGTTAGCAGCGGTCCTAACACCAATATGGAGGCCCGCATGGTTTTCACCAACTCGTAAGGTGCACTGAAATGCTCTATCGAACTGCTATTCACCTCAACATTAAGTTTTTCGTCGATGATAGGCTTCACGCCCATACAACCTAACAGCTCAATCATGGTGGTGATATCAAACAAGTGCGGCAGGTTGCAGATTTGTACGGTTTCTTGAGTCAGCAAAGTCGCAGCCAAAATTGGCAGGGCAGAGTTCTTCGCTCCTGCTATGCGGATCTCTCCACGCAAGCTGACGCCGCCTTCGATTAATAATTTATCCATGTTCGGAGGCCTCAGCGCTATGGCTGTATTGAATATCGATTTTGAATAATAACAGACTCGGATACTGAACGATCAAATCCCATTCAGCTGGCCCTGGACTCAGCCGCGGATTGCAAGCGCATAGTCACGGCGTGAATCGCGCCACTAGCAATGTGCTGATTGAGAATTTTGTAGATAGTCTGCTGGCGTTTGACAGCATTCAAACCAGCGAAAACATCACCGACTGCAGATACAAGAAATTTGCCGCCACTGCCTTCTACTGTCACCGTACATTCCGGTAGCTCGGCCACCAGTATTGCCTTAATTTCATCCGCTTCCAAACTACTACTCCAAGTTATTGCCAGTTATCCAGTACCTGCTCAATGTCGTTGTTGTATTTCGTCATCAACGCAGAAAATTGGGTGAAATACTGGCGACCAAGATTTATTCCGGCCAGGCTAATATTCTTCAGCTTCCACTCATTGTTACTGTTCAGAAACATTTGATACTGCAGGCGTAACGCACTGTCTCCGCCACGCAATTCCATTCCAACAACAGTATCGGCGCCAGGCGCAGCTGGTGCATTGTCAGGCAGAAACACCAACTCTTGCCCTTCATAGGACACGAGCGAGGCACCATAGAACCGTGTCAACGTAGTTTTAAGTATATCGGCGAAGCGTTGCTTCTGCGCATCTGAGGCAGATTCAGCGAACCGCGACATTACGACTTCAGCAACCGCATTAAAATCGACAAATGAAGTAAGCACCGACTCAACATCGGCATAATAGCGGTCGCGGTCAGTCAGGAAGTAAGCCTTGGATTCAGCTACAGTCTCAAGCAACGTCTGCACACCGATTTCGGCAGTTTCCACGGCCGTTAACTGTTGCGCTTGCAACAATCCAGGCAGTAACCACAGCATACTTCCCACTAACAGAAATTTCTTCAATATATTCATCTGCTTATCCCCAGCTTAGGCGACCCGGTGCTGATTCAATGGACGCAGATATTGCTCTAAAATATGCGCAAATACCTGAATACCGAATGAACTATTCCAAACGCTGCGGAGTTTACATGAATTGCCGCGCGCAATAAATTATTACTTGCAAACCTCTCCAAACCCACTTCCAATTGATCGCGTCATCCAGGTATCAAGAACTCTTCAAATATGCTCCTCGACACGGTAATTGTCGTCCTTGGAATCGCTGGACTGACCCGGGGAGCGGACAATTTAGTGTTCGGCGCATCAGTTCTGGCTCGCAATGCAGGGACCTCTTCCCTGATGATCGGGCTCGCCGTTGTCGAATTCAGCACTTTGACTCCCGAAATATTTTCTGCAGATGTTGCTGCACGGCAAGACAGTCCCAAACTCGCCATCGACAATGCGCGAGGGTGAAATCCCCTTAATATGAGCACCACGCTAGCTTGACTACGTTTCAGTAATGCTATTTACCTGTGTGCTTGCGCATCTATGTTAGCGCTGCAGCAAACAGAAAAAGCTGATTGGTCGCTTCTCGGGCACTGCATTCATTGCTGTATATTGCGGCTGGTTTGGGATAATGTTTGTAGACATATATAGTTGAACTATCCACCAACCACTAATAAATTCATCGAAAATCATGAGCTCTAAATCCGATCTAATAGCCAGCGCGTTGCGCACCATAGAAATCGAAAAAAACGCGATCATTGAACTCAGTGGAAGAATTGACGGAAATTTCGCTGCCGCTTGTGAATTGATTTTGGCATGCAAAGGCAGAGTGGTCGTCACCGGCATGGGCAAATCAGGCCACATCGGTAAAAAGATCGCAGCAACTTTGGCCAGTACCGGAACACCTGCGATGTATGTCCATCCTGGCGAAGCCAGTCATGGCGACATCGGCATGATTACACAGCAAGACGTCGTCATTGCCATCTCAAATTCTGGCAGCACTGGCGAAGTCACACTGCTACTGCCGGTGCTAAAACGGAAACAAATCCCCCTCATAAGTCTGACTGGCGATATGCAGTCAGAACTCGCGCAAGCGGCGACTGTTAGTCTTAACGTAAAGGTGAGCGAAGAGGCCTGCCCGCTTGGGCTTGCACCTACTTCCAGCACCACTGCGGCCCTGGTACTCGGTGATGCACTTGCGATGGCTTTGCTCGAGGCAAGGGGCTTCACGCGGGATGATTTTGCAATCTCTCACCCTGGGGGCAATCTGGGACGACGCTTGCTCGTCAAGGTCAAAGACATTATGCATGCGGGGAGTGAAATTCCCCGCGTCACTCCTGCCACGACCCTTATACAAGCTTTATTGGTCATGAGTGAGAAAGGCTTCGGGCTAACCACGGTGGTAAACGCAAGTAACGAAATTATTGGCGTGTTCACCGATGGTGACCTGCGCCGCACCATTGACGCTGGACGCGATATTCAGAACACCCTGATACAGGATGTTATGTCTTCACAATACAAGTATATTCAGGCGCAGGCACTTGCTGCCGAAGCCGCGAGACTGATGCAAGACACCAATGTATATGTGCTAATCGTCAAGGATGACCACGACCACCTGGTAGGAATTCTGAAGATGCACGATTTATTGCGCGCGAACGTGGTTTAACCTGTCCTATGAAATTCAACCAGGATGCCAAATCGATTAAAGCGCTGGCCGCCAGTGTCAAATTGTTGCTGCTTGATGTTGATGGCGTTCTCACGGATGGTCGCTTGTATTTCTCCAATTCTGGAGAGGAAATTAAATCGTTTCACACGCTGGACGGTCATGGCATCAAGATGTTGATGAGCATCGGTGTTGATGTAGGAATCATCACTGGCCGACAATCAGAAATTGTACGCAAGCGTTGCGCCGATCTTGGCATCAAACTGGCGTATCAAGGCCGGGAAGACAAACTCAAGGTACTGCACGAAATCGTCAAAGAGCGCGCGCTTCCACTGCATGCAATTGCATACGCCGGTGATGACTTACCAGACCGGCCGGTACTGCAAGCGGTCGGACTCAGTTTCAGCGTACCCGCTGGTCACGCCAGCGTGAAAACTGTGGTACATGCCATCACAGATGCCCCGGGAGGCCAGGGTGCAGTGCGGGAAATTACCGACTTTCTGCTTGAAGCACACGGCGCATACGAAGCGTTTCTCGAATAACCACTGCCAAACACCTTTCTCACCCAGTCACTGCATGGTCAATCGTGCTAAGCTGGCTCATTGTTAAACAAGAGCTTCCTTATGCGTCGCTTCAGTCTGTTTCTTATCGCTGGAATTTGCGCCATTGCCGTCTATTTTGGCGTTAATTCCTTTGAGACGCTTACCGAGCAGTCCTCGGATGAATCGGCAAAACTGCAGCTGGACTATGATGCGTATTCAGAGGGCATCAGCACAGTTCTGTTTGATGATACTGGCGCCATCAACTACACCTTGCAGGCAGAGCGGCAAGTGCATTTCAACGATGACAGTACCGAACTTGAAAAGCCATATATTCGTCTGTATGAAGATGGCAATTCACGCTGGAATATAGTGGCCAATTCCGGCAGAATTTCTTCCCTTTATGCAGACAGCTCCAGCGCTTCCGATGCTGCCACTCAATCCATAGAATTGTCAGGCGATATAGAAGTTTACAGTCTTGATGAGCTCGGCAATCGTATGCAGCTGACAACCGACTACTTAAATTTCAATCCACAGACCAAGACCATGGAAACCGATCGGCTCGTCACCGTTGTAACAGATTCAATGCAACTCACGTCTACTGGAATGTTCGCAGACCTGAATCAGGACGCAATTTTCTTTAAACGAGAGACTCGAGGCACCTATGAAAATTCTCCCGATTAAGTCTCTCTTAATCCTTGGCAGTGTCTGCATCTGCTATTCAGGTGTTCTCCATGGACTCGAATCCGACAAGCGCCAGGGTATCCAGTTCAGTTCCGACGGCGGCTCCAGCATGAGCACGAGTGGAGACATTCGCATTCTGGAAATGAAAACAAATGTCAGTGTTACCCAGGGGACCTTGCAAATAAATGGCGATGAAGCCATTTTCGAATACAAGGCGACAACAAACGAATTAATCCGGGTAACGGTGCATGGCTCACCGGTGCGTTATCAGCAGCAATTGGACGAAAACGGCGGTGTGGTGACAGGCACGAGCGAAACCCTCTTGCTCTATACCGAAGATTCCACCGGGCAGACATTGCTCGAACTGATTGGCACCGCCAACATCACCACGCCCGACTCCAGCATGAAGTGCGCATCTATCGTTTATCTGGCGGACCAGAATATTATTCGCGATGCACCCGGACCCTGCGAAGGTGTCTTCAATTCGCAGTCCAACTAGAGTCGACGCTTAGCTATGCTGACTGCCACACATCTTGCCAAAAGCTACGGTGGACGCGCAGTGGTCCGGGATGTGTCTATCAGCATAGCCCAGGGTGAAATTGTTGGATTGCTTGGCCCCAATGGGGCTGGCAAGACCACCTGCTTCTACATGATCGTAGGTCTGGTGAAAGCTGATGGCGGCAGCATCAAACTGGGGGCTGATGCGCTGACCGCTTTGCCCATTCACCAACGCGCGGCCTATGGTCTCGCCTATCTGCCACAGGATTCATCCATCTTCCGCACGCTATCCGTGGAAGACAACATCCTCGCCATTCTGGAAACACGCAAGGATCTGAGCCGCGCTGAAAAACGCATAAAGCTTGACTCCTTACTGGACGAATTTCATATCGGGCATATCCGCCGCAATAAAGGCATGAGCCTTTCCGGAGGTGAGCGCCGGCGCACGGAAATTGCGCGCACACTCGCCACAGATCCAAAATTCATTTTACTGGATGAACCGTTTGCAGGTGTCGATCCAATTTCTGTCAGCGACATCAAGCAAATCATTCGCCATTTGCGCGCACGCAACATTGGCATCCTGTTGACCGATCACAATGTGCGGGAAACACTGGAGATTTGCCAGAAAGCCTACATTGTGAACGAAGGCCAGATTATTGCCGAGGGCAACGCAGATGCGATTCTCAGCAATAGCAAAGTACGTGAAGTCTATCTTGGCGAGCAGTTCCGCATTTAACAGCGGCTGCGTAACTACCCCCACCACGCGTTTCCAAAATGGCTATGCCCCGGCAAGATTATCGCCGACGACATGAAGCGACGCAGCAAGCGCAACTTTAGCGCTATGCAAAAGAGGCATGAATCTTGCTATACTGGCTCCCAACTAAAAAATTGCGGCAGTAGACACAACTACACAAGCTGCGCATCCGTGTTATCGATACAAGAAGTAATGCAATGAAACTTTCGCTTCAGCTCAAGCTTGGCCAGCAATTGACCATGACTCCCCAGCTGCAGCAAGCGATTCGCCTGCTGCAGCTTTCTACGCTCGATCTACAGCAAGAAATTCACCAGGTGCTGGAGTCGAATCCCATGCTGGAACTGGTTGAGCCGAACGAAGAAGTAGAAACCCTGCGACCGCAAAACAGCACCAGCACCAACGGCGAACAGCAACCGGCCAATTCCGACGATTCCCAGCCTGCTGCTGCGGCTAACGAAGAAACCAGCTGGGACGAACAGTCAGTCTCTGACTATGCCGTTGACAACAACTGGGATGACAATTTTCCGACCAATTATGCAAATTCCGGCGGCTCTTTCGAATCTGATTCGATGGATTTTGAATCTCGCAACAGCGTCGAGGAAACCTTGCAAGACCACCTTTACTGGCAGCTGAATCTTACACCCATGTCAGAGCTGGACCGGGGTGTGGCAATGGCGATTATTGATGCTATTGATGCGAACGGCATGCTGACCGTGGACATCGAATCCATTCACTCCAGCTTTGCAGAAGACCTGGGAATTGAACTGGATGAAATTCTCGCGGTGCTGCATCGCATTCAGCAGTTTGATCCAGTTGGGGTGGGCTACCGTGATCTGGCAGAGTGTCTACTGATTCAGCTAAATCAGTTTAATGATCCTGCCCAGGCGCACGTGATTAGAAACGCGAAACTCATCATCAGCGAGCACCTGGAATTATTGGGGCACAGGGACTATGCACAGCTAATGCGCCGCACACGGCTAAAAGAAGCCGACCTGCAGGAAGCGATTGTTATAATTGAAAGTCTCGACCCGCGCCCGGGTTCAAATATCGCGCCGCCTTCAACCAGCTATGTCGTTCCCGACGTAATCGTCAGTAAAAACCCGGACACCGGCAATTGGAAAGTAGAACTGAACCCGGAAACAGCACCAAAAATTCGTATTAATAGCAATTACGCTTCTCTGGTAAAGCGAGCTGATTCCAGCGATGACAATAATTATCTGCGGGACAACCTACAAGAGGCGCGTTGGTTCTTAAAGAGTTTACAGAGCCGTAACGAAACGTTGATGAAAGTGGCGACTCGCATCGTCGAACATCAAAAAGGCTTTCTGGAATATGGCGAAGAAGCGATGAAGCCGCTGGTGCTACACGACATAGCTGAAGCAGTGAGCATGCACGAGTCGACTATTTCGCGAGTTACAACCCAGAAATACATGCATACTCCGAAAGGAATCTTTGAGCTTAAGTATTTCTTTTCAAGCCATGTTTCCACCAGCGGTGGCGGTGAGTGCTCGTCGACCGCGATTCGGGCAATTATCAAGAAATTAGTTGCTGCGGAAAATGTCAGAAAACCACTGAGTGATAGTAAAATCGCCGAGTTACTCGAAGAAAAAGGCATCAACGTCGCCAGGCGTACGATTGCCAAGTATCGGGAATCACTTTCGATAGCGCCTTCAAATGAACGCAAACGCCTGACTTAAGCTGCTGCAATAATCTGGTTTCATATTCTATAATCACATAGCACCGCAACTAAACTTAAACCCACAAGCACCCCCAACAAGCATAGAGCCCATTCATCATGCATCTGGAAGAAATTCTCATACCTGAACGCTGCCATAGCAACATTGAAGGTGTTAGCAAAAAACGTGTCTTTACCAAAATCAGCCAATACATCGCCAAGGATCTAGGCTCGGTAGAACCGGATGAAATATTCAATGCACTCATGGCCCGTGAGCAACTTGGCAGCACTGGCCTGGGCAACGGCATAGCAATTCCCCATTGTCGGGTACCCATGTGTCAGGACATTGTGGGCACGCTGATCACCTTGAGCAAACCCATAGACTTCGATGCGATAGATGGTAAACCAGTCGACATCCTGTTCGTTCTCATCGTGCCGGAAGAGCAGCACGACGAGCACATAAAGACACTGGCAGGTCTGGCAGCGCTTTTTAACGATGAAGACTTTTGTTATACCTTGCGACATACTAATGACAACGCAGACCTCTTTAATATCGCTATCACATATTAACCAGTAGATTCACGGTTTCTTGTTACAACGCATCGCAATACCCTTGAACCAAACCAATCGAAACGTAGACAAACAAGACAACATGAAACTCACTATCATCAGCGGCAGATCCGGATCAGGTAAAAGTACCGTACTGCATGTGCTTGAAGATTGTGGCTACTACTGCATCGATAATCTACCTGCCTGTTTATTGCCTGCCCTCGCCCAACGCATTACTACAGGCGCCAAGGGCATTTCCCAGGTTGCGGTGAGCATTGATGCTCGCAACAGCTCAGCGGATCTGCAACAAGTACCCGAGATCATCGAAGGTCTCAAGCAGCACGACTTGCACGCTGAAGTCATCTTTCTTGATGCGAATAGCCAGACGCTATTGAAACGCTTCAGCGAAAGTCGTCGCAAACATCCGCTTAGCACTGACACGGTCGGCCTGAAAGAGGCTATTGAGAAGGAGTCGGAGCTGCTGGAGGCAATCGCGTTGATGGCCAGTCTCTTTATCGACACCAGCAATATGTCCCTCCATGAATTGCGCGACTTGATCAAACATCGCCTGATAGAAAACCGGGAAACCGGACTCGCCTTGCTGTTCCAATCTTTTGGATACAAGAATGGCGTGCCCGTCGATGCCGATATCGTCTACGATGTGCGCTGTTTGCCGAATCCATATTGGGATACGAGCTTGCGCGCACTAACAGGTTGCGATCCGGATGTTGTCGACTTTCTCGAACGACAGAAAGATGTGGCAGATATGTTTGCTGACATTCGCGACTACCTGCAGAAATGGTTGCCACACTACGAGAGCAACAATCGTAGTTATATCACGGTCGCATTGGGGTGTACTGGCGGCCAACATCGCTCGGTATACCTTTGTGAAAAGCTGGGCAATCATTTCAGGTCGACGATTAGAAACGTGCAGATTCGGCACCGTGAACTCAAGTAACATGGTATTGGTTTATGCTTGAAGAGACTGTGGTAATTATCAACAAGGCCGGTTTGCATGCCCGCGCCGCCTCGAAAATGGTTGAACTCACTGCATCTTTTGCCTGCGATATCAAAGTTGGCCGTGACAAACTGGTCGACGGCAAGAGCATCCTTGCACTGATGATGCTGGCTGCTGTCAAAGGCACTGAAATCCGCATCATCGTCGATGGCCGCGATGAGAAAAAGGCACTCGCCGCTATCTGCGAACTGGTTAACAATCGCTTCGGCGAGTCTGTTTAGCACAATATTTGAAAAGCTGCTTACTCCAATTCGCCCAACCCACCCTGTTCTTTCTTTGCTAACTTTGAATCGTAATCCGACCAGTCACTTCAAATTCTGGAAGCTGTGATTTCATTAACGAACAATGCAGTGGCTTCGAATAGGAAAAAGAAAAAGAGATGTTACGTGGGAACTGCGAGCGCAAGGTGAATGGGTATTGTGGCCTCAGCGATCAAAGCGCAGCACCGACTGACCGAGGGAGACCGCCTTACAGGGCTCCCGACCTATGGAGGGGACCCCGGAGGGGTGCAAGCTGCTGAGGTGACAAAACCCATTTACCCGGCGCGCACTCTCAGCAATCCCAGTACTAATACCAATCGAAAAGTAATCTACCAATTTCTCTTGTCCTGCAAAACCCGGTAGAATCACGCGTGTATTGCACGCAACAGTATCGCGGATTGTTACCGCAATACTGCCCAAATTCCTCATCAACCCAATCATCAATCCGTATGGCTCCATTGAGCCAGCGCCCTTGGCCGAGCCCATATCATGCCTGAAGTAAAGGAAGCACAATTCAGCAAGGATCATATACTGGAACTGAGCCAGGCGATCGATAGCGGTTCGTTGTATCAGGTGCGGCAAATGATGAAGACATTGCCCACTGCGGGCATTGCCCATCTGCTGGAATCTACTCCACCAAAAACTCGCAGCGTGTTGTGGCAACTGATCGACAAGGATGCCGAAGGGGAGGTAATTCAATACCTCAACGAAGACTTGCAAAACGAGATATTGAGCGAGCTCAATGCCGAACAGGTATTTGAACTCACTGAAGGTCTGGAGGCGGATGACCTCGCTGACATTCTGCAACAATTGCCTATTCAGGTGTCGTCCCAGGTATTGCTTGCCATGGATGAGCAGGATCGGCAACGGGTCGAATCCATCCTGTCCTATGATGAGGACACTGCCGGTGGCTTGATGAATACCGACACGATTACCGTGCGGCCATCAAACACACTCGAGTTGGTACTGCGTTACTTGCGTCGGCATGACAGTATTCCGGAAATGACCGACAGCCTGTTGGTAGTGAACCGGGATGACGAATTATTAGGCATCCTCCCGCTTCGTGAAATCCTTGTCGCTGACCCGAACATAAGCGTGCGCGACATCATGCACGAAGATTTCGAGGCGATTCCGGTAGCAATGGAAGTCACTCAGGTGGCGCAGTTGTTTGAACAGCATGACTGGGTATCTGCCCCGGTAGTCGACGAAAATGGCAAGCTGCTCGGTCGCATAACAATTGACGACGTCGTGGACGTCATCAGGGACAGTTCCGAACACTCGTTAATGAGCATGGCGGGCCTTGATGAAGAAGACGACACGTTCGCCCCTGTATTCAAGACGGCGCGTCGACGTGCGTTATGGCTGGGTGTGAATCTGTTAACGGCGATCTTCGCCTCAATGGTAATTTATCTGTTCCAGGATACGCTGGATCGCGTGGTATACCTTGCGGTGCTTATGCCAATTATCGCCAACATGGGTGGCGTCGCCGGCACTCAAACCCTCACGCTTGTCATACGAGGCATGGCACTGGGACATATCAGCGCTTCCAACAGCCGCTGGCTATTGCTGCGCGAACTTGGTGTAGCAACGGTAAACGGATTACTCTGGGCCCTGGTAATATCTGTCGTCGCCTATGCGTGGTACGGAGACTTACAGATAAGTTACATAATTGCGGCAGCAATGCTGATTAATCTTGTTGTCGCGGCTTTGGCCGGTGCCTATCTGCCAGTATTTCTGAAGCGCATCAACATCGATCCGGCACTGGCAGGCTCCGTCGCCCTGACCACAGTGACTGATTCTGTCGGTTTTTTTGCATTCCTTGGTTTAGCCCAGGTGTTTTACCTGTAATTTATGGATATCGATTCAGAACAAGAATTTGATGGACCCAGCAAATCGCAACGCAAGCGGGAAGCGCATCAGCTGCAGGATCTGGGCACGCGCCTGTCCAGTTGCACTGAAGCCCAGCTGCGTGTGTTGCAGTTGCCGGAGAAAACCATCACGGCGATCGCGGAATATAATCGCTTACCGAATAGCCACGGGGCTCGGCGTCGCCAGATGCAGTTCATTGGCAAACTCATGCGTAAGAGTGACTTCGAACAGCTCAATACTGCCCTTGAGCGTCTCGAAAGAACCGAGCCACACAAACCGAAACCCCTCTCGCAATCGAAGCAATGGGCTGCAGACATCCTGCTGAATGGCGATCAGGACATCAATTCACTCATGGCCAGTTTTCCACATCTCGAGCGCCAGAAACTTCGGCAATTTTACCGGGATTACCACGCCGCTGACCCTGAATCGCAGCACAAGATACGCGTCAGATTGCACGCCTATCTGCAGCCCTTTCTAAACTAATGAACAAGGCCTCAAGTCGCCTCCCGCAGGCAGCCGCTCGCTAGGCGACAATCACTTAATGTGATACCATTGCCAGGCAATTAGCCCAACTAAAATAATAAGAGGATTGCTATGACTAACGAGCACGCTGTCTCCTATTGGAAATCAAACATCCGTATTGTTCTGTGTCTCCTGTGTGTATGGTTCGTGATTTCGTTTGGCTGCGGCATCCTGTTCGTAGATGCTCTCGACAATATTCGCTTTGGCGGGTTTAAACTTGGCTTCTGGATTGCGCAACAAGGCTCGATCTTCGGATTCGTGATCCTCATCTTCATTTATATCTATCTCATGGACAAACTGGACCAAAAATACGACCAGGCAATGGCTGCGGACAGCAAGCGCCCCAAAGGCGGGGTGGCGCAATGAGCGTACAACTCTGGACCTATCTGTTGGTGTTTGGATCGTTTGGCTTGTACATCGGCATCGCAATCTGGACGCGCGCTGGGAGCACCAAAGAATTCTATATTGCTGGTGGTGGTGTTTCTCCCATCGCCAATGGCATGGCCACGGCTGCTGACTGGATGTCTGCTGCATCATTTATATCCATGGCTGGCTTGATTTCATTTCTCGGTCGTGATGGTACCTTTTACCTGATGGGATGGACTGGCGGCTACGTATTACTGGCACTCCTGCTGGCTCCTTACCTGCGCAAGTTTGGAAAATTTACCGTCCCGGATTTTATAGGTGATCGCTACTATTCCAAGACCGCGCGTCTGATAGCCGTATTCTGCGCCATTAGTATCTCTCTGGTTTATGTTATTGGGCAGATGAACGGCGCGGGGATTGTGTTCTCCCGTTTTCTGCAAGTGGACATCACCACCGGCGTCATCATTGGCATGGGCATCGTGTTCTTTTATGCCGTACTCGGTGGCATGAAGGGCATCACCTACACCCAGGTCGCGCAGTACTGCGTCCTGATCTTCGCTTTCATGGTCCCTGCCATCTTTATCTCCATCATGATGACCGGGCATTTCATCCCACAAATTGGCTTCGGCGCGGAACTCACCGAAGCGTATGGCGGGGGCTACTTGCTGGACCGTCTCGATGGTCTCAGTCAGGAACTGGGTTTTGCTGTGTATACCGAGGGCCAGCGCAGCACCCAGGATGTATTCTTCATCACCGCAGCATTGATGTTCGGCACCGCTGGCTTACCCCATGTCATCATTCGCTTCTTCACCGTTCCGAATGTGCGTGACGCACGCAAATCCGCAGGCTACGCCCTGATTTTTATCGCCGTGCTCTATACTACCGCACCAGCAGTTGCCGCATTCGCCAGAACGAATCTGATAAATACAGTAAACAATGCCGAATACAGCATGATGCCGGATTGGTTCTCACAATGGGAAACGACTCGCCTGATTGTATTTACTGACAAGAATGATGACGGTCGCATTCAATATGTAGCCGATCCAGCCACGAATGAACTGGAAGTAAATCGCGACATCATGGTGTTGGCGAATCCGGAAATCGCCGGACTGCCAAACTGGGTAGTCGCGCTGGTTGCGGCAGGTGGGCTCGCAGCAGCACTGTCAACTGCGGCTGGATTGTTACTCGTGATATCAACATCGGTGGCGCACGATTTTCTGAAACGCACATTTATGCCGAAAATTACCGAGAAACAGGAACTGTTGTACGCACGCATCGCCATTTTCCTTGCCGTAGTAGTTGCTGGCTATGTCGGCATCAATCCACCTGCCTATGTTGCACAGGTAGTGGCGTTTGCTTTTGGCCTGGCGGCCGCGTCGTTTTTCCCGGCAATCGCCATGGGTATTTTTGACAAGAGAATGAATAAATACGGCGCCATCTCCGGCATGATCGTCGGATTCAGTTTCACTGCGCTTTATATTATCTACTTCCGATTTATAAATCCGGCTGCTGACAATGCCAGCAACTGGTGGTTCGGTATCTCTCCAGAAGGGGTTGGCACTCTGGGCACCTTGGCAAATCTTGCAGTCGCGTATGCGGTATCCCATTTCACGCCGGAGCCACCGCAGGAAGTTCAGGACATCGTTGAATACATACGCTTACCTGGTGCAGCGCCCGACGCAGTGGCCCACTAACACCACTGTTTACTCACAGTTCAATCATCTTTTCCAAGGCAATCACGCTACCTGACTTCAGGTGTGATGTTTGCCATGTCCGGTGCGTTCCCAATAATCAGTTACGGTCTGCTTCATCTCGCGATGCATGCACAGGATGCCAATCAAGTTTGGCACTGTCATTAGTTCAATCGTAATCAGGGACAGGTTCCAGACAATGGTGGTGTCAGCCAGTGCCGCATAAAAGAAGGCGAGCACATAGACTACCCGATAGGGCATGACAGATTTCGGCCCCAGCAAATAAGTCATGGCACGGTCTCCGTAATAAGACCACGCAATTACAGTAGAAAACGCGAACAACATCAGACCAACCGCAACTATATACTTGCCGAACTCACCGAATATTCCACGAGTGAATGCCATCGTCGTTAACGGCACCGAGTGCAACAGCGATTCACCGCGCAAGCTTATCGATGCATCCTGCAACTGGCCGGCACTGACTTCCACTGTGCCGGTAATAGCTGACTCACTTCTCGAATACACCACGTTTTCCGCAATCGACCTGGCGTGCAGCAGTGTAAATTCAGAGACATTCTGTACTTGCCCTTCAACCAGCTGAATCTGTCCAGAATATGCCGTTGCGGTGGTTGGATCGCCGTTCAGATAATGAAACAGGTCGGTCACGTCAGCCGCATCGGCTTCGCTGAACTCCCCAGCAATGAAGCGCATATCGGCGCGCTGAAAATCGTTTTCGAATTTCTCTATCCATGCGCCAGAAGCCAGAATCACCAAACCGGTAATCGTACAAATGATGATGGTGTCGATGAAAGGTTCAAGGATTGAAACGATGCCTTCGTCTGCTGGCTCATCAGTACGAGCAGCCGCGTGCGCGATTGGCGCCGAGCCCTATCCCGCCTCATTTGAATACAAGCCGCGATTTACCCCGCGATCGAACGCATATGCGAAAGTCGCACCGAGAAACCCACCGACTGCAGCAGAGCCAGTGAATGCATCGCTGAATACCGCGACGAATGAAGGAATGATATTGCCCATATTGGGCAGGATCACGGCAAGAGCGCCGGTGAGATAAATAAATGCCATCGTTGGCACAATCGCCGCGGCGACTTTTGCTATCCGGGTGATACGGTAATCATCCCTTTTTTAACTAATTTCAAAACCAGTTTTAACTCTAGTTTTCCCGCTAGCTTTAACACCAGCTAATCATCACTTATTGAGATTGTTGGTCGCGCGGCAGCAGCCATTGCAGCCTGCGTAATCTGTGCAACCACATTCGAGCCCAACTGCAAATATGCCGCGGTTGCCGGGTGCGACGGTGCCGATGCTACCACCGGATTACCACTATCGGTTCGCTCTCGAATAGTAATATCAAGCGGCAATCTGCCAATAACGGCGACACCATAGTCCTGGGACAGCCGATCGCCCCCGCCTTTACCGAAGATTGCTTCTTCGTGGCCACATTTGACACAGACATGAATACTCATGTTTTCCACCACACCCAATATTGGTACATCGACCTTTTTGAACATCTCGATGCCTTTACGGGCATCCAGTAGTGCCACGTCTTGCGGAGTCGTGACGATGACTGCACCACTAATGCGCACGGATTGGGCAAGACTGAGTTGGATATCACCTGTACCCGGCGGCATATCCACCACCAGATAGTCCAGATCAGACCACGCGGTATCGGTGAGCATCTGGTTAAATGCAGAGATAATCATCGGCGCGCGCCACACCATAGCGGTACGTTCATCCACCAGGAAACCCATGGAATTGCATTCGATGCCGTGGGCAACAATTGGCAGCATGAATTTCTGATCCTTGATTTGCGGACGTGTCCCGGGTACGACTCCCATCATCATTGGCAAACTGGGCCCATAGATATCTGCATCCAGTAAGCCAACCTTGTTGCCAAGCTGTTGCAAGGCCAATGCCAGATTACAGGCGGTAGTGGACTTGCCAACGCCGCCTTTTCCAGAAGCCACACAAATAATATGTTTAATGTTGCCTAACTTCTTCAATGTCGTATTTCCATTTATTCGCCTCTGGCCAACTCGCACAGACGCTATTGATGATAAGAGTTTGGATTATCAGTTATCGCAGCGCTTCAGTACAGTATCGCTGCGCCATCGGTCAGAATGAACGGATGACAGCCATAAACCCGTCGCTGCACATCTTGCAATTTACTTGGATGACGATTCCCAACATAATAGTTATCGCATCAATACAGGGATTTACAGCTCATGCGTGCGTGGACAGGTTGCAGCTTTTTGCTTTTAATGGCGATCGGTGCGTTCGCCGCTGTGCCGCAGGAAGAGACTGACCTGAAGTTTGCCTTCTACTCGTCTGCCTGGGGCGAAAACACCAATGATGGACTGCGGTTGGTCGCATTTAATCAAACCACAGATCCGGTCAGGCTCAACTCAATCACATTCCTCGATGCCATCGATGGCAAAGCACAGACTCTGATACCGCTGAGCCTGGATGTACCGGCAGGCGGCTATGCGGATGTCGAGATCGCATATGTCGATTTGTTGGAAGGCGACGAATGCATCGATCGCACCTTGCTTGAAAACTGGAGGCTGGTGGAAATCTCCAATTACACCCTGAATCCTTCCGTGCGCAATCTCATTATCGAAAACACTGATTCGTTTCGTATCTACCAATGCGTGAAGACGGTTTTCACCGATTGGACCAATCTGTCCACGAACGCTCGCAATCTTTATGAAGAGTGGGTGCTTTATCATTTTGAGACAAAGCGCAGCCCTTAATGTTAACGATTCTGAATTGATCTAGCTGCCGCATTGCTCCAGCAACTAACAGGAATTACAGGCGTAAAAAAGGGGTCATCCGACCCCTTTTTTGTTTCTGATGCTATCTTTAACCGAGCAGAATGCCACCGTACTGAACAAAGAATGGCGCGAACACCAGACTCAGAATCGCCGACAACTTGATCAGGATGTTCAGGGAAGGACCGGAAGTGTCCTTCAGCGGATCGCCCACAGTATCGCCAACTACTGCCGCCTTGTGTGTCTCGGAGCCTTTGCCGCCCAGATTGCCAGCTTCAATATATTTCTTGGCATTATCCCAGGCACCGCCGCTGTTGGAAGATGCGATCGCAAGCACACCACCAGCTACCAGTGAACCGACCAGTACGCCAGCCACGGCTTCGACGCCGAACAGGAAGCCAGTCACTAACGGCGTACCCATGATGAGAATTCCGGGAGCAATCATTTCACGCAGCGCCGCTTTAGTGGATATCGCTACACAAAGTGCGTAGTCAGGTTGGCCAGTGCCTTCCATGATGCCTGGAATGGTGCGGAATTGACGACGCACTTCTTCGATCATGTCAAATGCTGCTTTACCAACTGACTTCATGGTCATAGCGGTAAACAGGAATGGCAGAACTGCACCAATAAACACGCTGGTGTACACGATTGGATCCAGCAGGCTCATTGTGATCGGCTCACCAGACAGGGTTGACGCGGCAGTGATGAAGGCCGCGAACAGAGCGAGTGAAGTCAGGATCGCAGCACCGATCGCAAAACCTTTGCCGATTGCTGCAGTGGTATTACCAGCGGAGTCGAGGATGTCTGTACGACGACGCACTTCCTTATCAAGCCCCACCATTTCTGCAATACCACCGGCATTGTCGGCAACTGGACCGTAGGCATCAATCATCAGGGCGATAACCAGAGTTCCCAGCATTCCGAGAGACGCAATCGCGACACCGTACATGCCTGCCAGATCCCAGGAAATAAAGATGCTCGCGGCGATGGCCAGATACGGATATACGGTGCTTTTATAACCGAGCGCCAGTCCATAAATAATGTTGGTAGCAACGCCAGTCTCGCAGGACTTCGCCACTTCCCGAACCGGTGCGTATTTGTCTGAAGTGTAGTAACCAGTCAGCAAACCCACTGTCAGACCAGCGGCAAGACCGGCCAGGAAGCAAAAGTAAACGCCCATGTTGGTATAGGTCGCGCCATTTAATTCGAAAGTCTCAGGAATCAAGGCGCGGGTAAAGAAGAACATAACAACTGCCATAAGAACACTGGAGATGATCAGCAATTTCATCAGTGCCGGAGCAACGTCGTCTTCTGTCTTCACACCAACCAGTAACTTGGTGATCAAGCTGATCGGGATACCGACAGCACTGATCAGGATTGGAAACAGCAATGCATTGGGATCAGCTGCGAATACTACTGCGCTGATTACCATGGCCGCGCAGGTACTTTCTGCGCAGGAACCAAACAAGTCGGCACCCATACCAGCAACGTCACCGACGTTATCGCCGACGTTGTCTGCGATCACAGCCGGATTACGCGGATCGTCTTCAGGAATACCTTTCTCAACTTTACCGACGAGGTCAGCACCGACGTCAGCCGCCTTGGTGAAGATACCACCGCCGACGCGGGCAAACAGCGCAATGGTAGAACCACCGAGGCCGAAACCAGCAATGACTTCCATCAGGATATGATTATTTCCAGTACCAAGGTCAGCCAGCAGAAAACTCATGATGACGTAAACCAGCACCAGACCGAGCACTGCCAGACCCACCAGAGCGAAACCCATAACGGCGCCGGAATTGATCGCGACATCGAAGGCATTGGCGATGGAGATTTTAGCGGAGACGGTAGTACGGGCATTACCCTGGGTGGCCACGCGCATGCCGATGTAACCAGAAGCTATGGAAATTGCACCACCAAACAAGAATGCCAGTGCAGTATAAATACCTTCCTGAATGGTCGGGGTATGGGAGTCGTCGATGAGCACTGCGATGATCGCGGCAAAGACGACCATGAAAATGGCGAGAAACTTGTATTCCTGTTTCAGGAAAGCCATGGCGCCTTCAGCAATGGCGCCGTGAATAAAGCGCAAACGTTTACCGTCTTTCTCATCCAGCCCCAGATCCAGCGGTATACTCATTACCTTCTTCATATAAAAGAAAGCAATCCCCAAGCCCAGTAGCGACAGAACAGTGCTTACCGTAATTGTTATGCCCAACATCTAAATTCGTCTCCCTCAAAATGGAATGTTTATTTTAAAGGCGCGCACTTTACCATAACGAAGGAGACAAACAAAGCGTGCAGGGAGGCTTGGGAACCAGCAATTCTGAGCTATTCAGGGTATTTCATGGGTATCGGAAGGGCTTGGGAAGGCGCTGCGTCGAGGCTTATTTTTTTTTGTTCTTGGTCCGTGATTTATTGTTAGTCGCCGGCTTGTCCGGCCCGGTCTCACCACGTGCGAGGCGAAATGCCTTGCGCAATTCGTCGACACGCGCATCTTTGCGCTTTAGTAGCTGTGCCTGTTTACGGCTGGCGAAATCGAGGACGTTGTTAGCCACAATCTATTCTCACTACCTAGTGCTCACTACCAAATGTTCATAACAATTTTTGCAATAGTCTGTATTCCTGTGCCGAAGCCAATCAGGTGCCTGTAGTTACTGCCCAGCCGCCCTTCGCACCAGATCATCCTTGCGTGCCTGCAACTCAGCAACCAGTTCCTTGGCCAGTGGCTCCACGGTATTTCCGGCAGCATCTGTGTTCTGGTATTTTGCCTGCTCTATAGCCAGAACTTCCAATAGTTCTTCGGCAACCTGTACGGCCTCGGTCAGATAGACCGTAGTATTCTCATCATTGCGCACAGCTTCCCGCAGGGCTGCTATCTGCGCCTCGAGTTCGACGATGCGATCCAGCTTCGCCTGACGTTCCGCTGCGACTGCAGCGATAGCCGCAAGGCTGTCGCGCTCGCGACGCTCCACCGCTTCGCGCTGCTCACGCTCCGCGTCTGCTCGCATTTTGGCTTCTTCTGCTTGCCGATCTCGTTGCGCTTGCAGACGCGCTTGTTCAGCCGCTTCAACTTCGCGCTGCCGTTGTTGTTCTGCGGCCAATTGTCTTGCCTGCTCCTGTGCCGCACTCGCTGCCTCTTGTTCTAGTGCTGCCTGGGCTGCTGCCTGCGACGCCAATTCAGCTTCCCTGGCCGCCTGTGAAGTACATGCTGCCAAGGTCACAATCACCACGGCGCTCAACAGAACATGCCTGACGGCGGGAGCCATGCCCGTGGGAATAAAGCTGTTAATGAGCTGAGAGCGCATGGCAATCTCCTTAAATTCTCTTGTTTTTCAATGTATTATTGGTGTTTGACCGGACCTTTATAGCTGCGCAAGTCAGCGGCAATCACCTCTTAACCGTCCTCTGATATTACCCTCAACCCTTTGATTAATAAATTATTTTCATTATAAATCTTGGAAATTGCGGGTTTTGTCATACTTTATATAGAGATAAAGCGGCAATTTGTCAGTAAAATCAATCGTTCCGTAGATTGTACCAACTTCAGGACGGAATTCATTCGCGGTAGTTACCGATTCAGCGAGTGCAACGACCAACACTATTAACAACCAGCACGACTAACAACCAGCACGACTAACAAATAGAACAGGTATGGACCAGAATAGTTCAAGTTTATCGCGCGTGCTGCTGACGTCTGTGCTGGCCCTGCTGCTTAGCGCCCCCATACTTTTGCTGGTGCTGGCACTGCAAACCACTCCCTCAGTGCCGCAACAGGCGCTGCTTGACCCCAACGAAATTTCCCGGATTGAGCAGATGCTGCTGGAAAACACACCGCAGTCCCCGACTAATCCGGGTCAGCAACAATTGCATTTAGACGCTGACGAATTGAATTTGCTGCTGCGTTATGGTGTGGAGGTATTGGGACTTGGATCAGATTGGCTGGCAGCGGCAACCCTGCAGAAAGACCTGTTGAGCACCGACTTGAGCGTGCGCATCAATATGCGTTTCCTGCCCTTGTATATGAACCTGCGCGCCGACTTCGCTGTGCGTTCTAACAGTTTGCAACTGGACTCACTGCATTTTGGAGAATTGAAAGTGCCTGATCAATTCCTGCAGTTTGCCCTGCATCAATTGCGCGAGGAAATCGACTCCAATAATTCCGCCTATCAGGATATCAGTGCACTGTTTCACAATGTGGCAAGCGTGGCTGTCGACACTACCGGCATGCAAGTCGTATTAAACTGGGACCCGGTTCTGATCAGCCGCCTGTCGACCCAAGCCCAACAATTGTTTATCTCCGAGCAGGACCAGCAAATGATCAGCGCGCACTATGCACGCATTGCAGACATAGCGAATACCATTCCGGCAAATCTACGAGCTGTATCCCTGAATACTTTTTTAGTTCCGCTGTTCACTACAGCATTGGAAAATTCTCGCAATGGCGATGATCCCGTGGCGCAGAACAGAACACTGTTCCAGGCCCTGGCTGTGTATGTGAATAACGAAGATATCGCCCAACTGGTTGGGATGGAAACTGCAGCGAGCATTACGGTACCGAGAAAAATTGAAGTGCGGTTGCAGCGCCGCCAGGACCTTGCCCAACACCTTATATCCATCGCCGCCATTACCGCCTCAGCTGGAGCAGATATTGCTGCCATGCTTTCCACCACGAAAGAAGCGTACGATGCGCGCTATCGTTCCGGTTTCAGCTTTTCCGATCTCACAGCTAACACAGTTGGCGTGACGCTCGCCAGTCTTGCCGCGAGGGACACCACGTCCGCACTGATCATGCAGGAGCGACTGTCGCAAATTACTAATGAATCTGACTATATGCCGGAAGTCGGCAACAACCGAGACGGACTCTCGGAAACCGATTTCAATGCCCTCTATCAGGACCGGAACAGTCAGGAATACCAGCAGCGCCTGTCCCAGATTGAAGAGTTGATCGCTGCCAGAGCTTTGTTTCAAGGCTTACAACTGCAATTTTAGGTTGGCCATCGAAGGTCTGTCAGCACGGTTGCAATCCGGCTCCAAACTTCCAAATTAAATGGCTCTGGTGTATAACACCGGCAGTGTGCTGCCTCGCCGCACTTATCACCTATCTCTTAGAATCAAACACATGAGCAAGAAAGGTTTTACTACAATCAATTTGCATTCGGATCGTCTGGATAATCCGGAACACGGTGTGCTGCACAAAGCAATCCACCCATCGGTTGCGTTCGGTTATAAGGACGCGCGCGAACTCGCTGCAGTCTTTCAGGGTAAACGCAGCGGTTACAATTACGGGCGGCAGATGAACCCAACTGTGACTGCGCTGGAAAACCGCATCACAGCAATGGAGGACGGCATCGCTACTGTCGCATTTGCCACTGGCATGGCCGCCATAGCTTCCTCTATGTTCGCCCTGCTGCGGCACGGTGATCATATCGTTTCCAGTTCTTTTCTGTTCGGCAACACGAACAGTTTTTTCAACACCTTGAGCAACCTCGGTATCGCAGTCTCGTTCGTGGATGCAACCGCCGTGCAAAATGTTGCCAAGGCCTTGCAAGCAAATACCAAACTTGTCTTTGTCGAAACGATAGCCAATCCCGTGACCCAGATCGCTGATTTGCGGGCAATTGGTAACTTGTGCAAAAAAGCAGGCGTGCTGTACTGCGTAGACAACACCATGACCTCGCCACACTTGTTCCAGCCGAAACAGGTTGGCGCCAGTCTGGTGATAAATTCACTGACAAAGTATATCGGTGGCCATGGTAATGCCCTCGGTGGCTCGATCACTGACACCGGATTATTCCCTTGGGAAAGTTTTACCAACATCTACGACATCTATCGCAAACAGCCGAAGGAGCTATGGGGCATTACGCAAATCAGGAAGAAAGGTTTGCGTGACATCGGCGCATCACTGGGGCCCGACGCCGCACATCATCTCGCCGTCGGCTCAGAAACTCTGCCTCTGCGTATGCAGAAGGCGAGCGCAAATGCCCAGGCACTCGCCGAGTTTTGCCAGCAAAACAACAACGTAAAAAATGTTTATTACCCTGGTCTTAGCAGTCATCCCCAGCATGCACGGGCGAAACAATTGTTTTCTGGTTTTGGGTCTTTATTCAGCATCGTCCTCATTCCGGGCGTCGACTGCTTTGATGTATTGAACAAAATGGAGTGTGTTGTCGCTTCGAGTAATCTGGGAGACACGCGCTCATTGGCAATTCCAGTGGCCCACACGATATATTTTGAAATGGGTGCCGAGCGCCGCGCTGCAATGGGCATCGCGGATTCAATGATCCGATTTTCCATCGGCATCGAAGACTTCGACGATTTGTTGGCAGACTTCAAACGCGCGCTCAACTAGGCAAAGTCCATGGTATGTTTGTTTGCCAAAGCTGATCTCGACGAAGGTGCTGCACTCGGCCTTGAAGTAAACAATCATTATCTGTTTGCGGTAAAAAAGGCCGATCAAATTTATCTCTACTGGAATCGCTGTCCGCACCTGGGCACACCACTGGAGTGGCTCGAGAACGAGTTTCTCGATGCGGATGGCGCATTGATTCAGTGCTCGACACACGGTGCGCTGTTCCAGATTGAGGATGGCCACTGCCTGGCGGGCCCCTGCCGTGGTAAATACCTGCAGAAAGTACCGTACTATATTGAAACCGGTTTGGTGCTGGTGGAAGACACGCACCTGCGGCCACAGGTTTTAGCCTGAATCTTACCTGCGCCTATACAAGATCAACTGCGATTCCAGTACTCAGTGTTATGCCCGAATTGGGGATATCGAATTCAGCTCGATACGCCAACACCTCAACACCCTGTGCCACAGCCTCACGCAACATTTTGCCGTAAACCGGATCGATAGCATCAGCCGGCGCCACAGCCAGAATCCCGCTTATTTGCACACAGAACAACAGCACGGCTCGATGTCCCTGCTTGCGCATTAGCATGAGTTCCTGCAGATGCTTCTGCCCTCTGAGAGTCACCGCATCTGGAAATATGGCGCGCTGCGGCCCGACCGCGAGACTTACATTCTTCACCTCTACGAAACACTCTGCAGCTGGCGCGCCGGCTTGCCCACTATTGCTCAGCAAAATATCAATACGACTGCCTTGTTCACCATACGCGACTTCTGTCGCCAGCTTGGCATAACCAGCCAGTTCCGTCACAACTCCAGTTTGAATAGCCGCCACTGTGAGTTGATTCGCCAGTCCTGTGTTCACGCCGACGAGTTGACCGGCGCTATTCTCCACCAACTGCCAGGTGCAGGGATATTTGCGTTTGCTGTTACCGGAATCCGTAAACCAGACCTTACTGCCAGGAGCCTGACAATTCAGCATGGAACCGGTATTGGGACAGTGCAAGGTTTTGATCTGGCCGTCTGCCAGTCTGACATCAGCGAGAAAACGTTGGTAACGCTGCAGCAGTATTGCACTCTGCAGGGCTTGGGGAAAAATCATCAAATACCGCCTGGCATCAACTCAGCGCCGACTGCAGTCGCGCTACGCCGAGTTGCAGATTCTCCATGCCAGTCGTGAACGCTATTCTGACAAAACTCTTGCTCCGATAATCGCCGAAGTCTGTACCCGGGGTGATGGCGACGCCGTGATTCTCCAAAATGTCATGACAAAATTTCTCACAATCTGCAGAGAATCTGGAGATATCGGCATAGATGTAAAACGCTCCCTGAATATTCTCGGACAACAGAAATCCCATATCTCGCAGCGCATTGCTCAGAAAGTCCCGGCGCTCACGAAACGCTTGTCGGCGCTGTTCGAATATCGCCATTGCTTCGTCAGTGAACGCGGCAAGCGCCGCATATTGCGCGATGGACGAAGCAGAAATGTACAGGTTCTGTGCCAGGATATTGGCGAAGCCAATAAACTCCTCCGGCACCACGATCCAGCCCAGTCGCCATCCGGTCATTCCGAAATACTTGGAAAAACTGTTAACCACGAATACATCAGGATCCAGCTGCAAGGCACTGGGCAAATCATCGACGTAGTGCAGACCGTGATAAATCTCGTCTACCAACAGATGCAAGCCATTCGCCTTGCCCCATGCACAAATCGCTGCAAGGCGATCACGCTCCAGTATCGTACCAGTAGGATTACTGGGTGAGGCGAGCCAGATACCCGTCGAGTTTGGGCGCACATACGCCTGCAGCAATGCAGGCGTGGGCTGGAAATTGTGCTCCAGGCCGACCGGCACCAATTGCGGCTCTGCATTCATTAACTGAATGAAATTGCGAACGCATGGGTAGGCAGGATCACTCAGCAATACGCCATCGCCAGGACTTACCAGTAAATTGGCCAACAATGTCAGGCCACCACTGGCACCCGGTGTAATCAGGATTCGTTCACGGCTGACTTCAACCCCATAACGGCGCGCATAGAATGCCGCAATCGCATCGCGCAATTGTGGTATGCCGGGCGCAGGCGTGTACTGCGTGCGATGATCATCCAGAGCCTGTTTTCCGGCCGCGATGATCGGTTCAGCGGTAGCGAAATCAGGCTCACCTACTTCCATATGTACGATCTGGCGACCTGCAGCCTCCAGTTCGCGCGCACGCTGCATAACTGTCATTACGCGAAACGGATTGATACGCGTGAGCAGCTCACGCGAGCCTTTGATGTTCTGCATTTGAGCTTTATCCAGCGAGGTGATTGACATAATCGGCTGATATTATAGAGGATGCATATTGAATTCGGTTAGGCATAGATCCTCACGGGCAGGGAGGGCTGGCAGTGGTCGATGAATGCCGTTAATTTCTATAGCATCACCCAAAAGAATCTGGTAGTTTACCCGCCTTTCTAAAATTAGCCGTTTTCAAAAGCTGCCAAATTCGAGTCAAACTCGAAGCTTGCAGCAATTGAAGATAAATCCAGATTAACGAAAGATACCCTCGGGTGCGCAGCCAGCTTGCTCTAACGCCGGCAATTACCAAGTGTATATCGATACGCCAATGAGGCATTAGAGATTATGGCCACCAGTCAACGAGTTGAAACTTCGCCAGTTCTCAAGAACTTCGTTCCGTACAAGCCTAAAAAAGGCGAGGCGTACATGAACGAAAAACAGCACGATCATTTCAAGAGAATATTGTTGGATTGGCGCGAGCAATTAATGCAGGAAGTTGATCGCACCGTGCATCACATGCAAGACGATGCGGCTAACTACCCGGATCCTGCCGATCGCGCCACGCAAGAAGAAGAGTTCAGCCTCGAATTGCGTACCCGTGATCGTGAACGCAAGCTTATCAAGAAGATCGACAGCACCATTGAACTGATTGCGCAAGATGATTACGGATACTGCGAAGCATGCGGTATCGAAATCGGCATCCGCAGACTGGAAGCCCGCCCAACCGCAAACAAGTGCATCGATTGCAAAACCCTTGATGAGATCAAGGAAAAGCAGCTCGGTAGCTAGTCTCCGTCTTGCCTGTAGCCGCCAATGAGCATCCGAAATTGCCCGCGCGATACATCGGCAGATTTGCACCTTCACCAACCGGCCCTTTGCACCTCGGCTCTCTGCTTACGGCAATAGCCAGCTATGTCGACGCGCGCGCGCATAATGGTCTGTGGCTGGTGCGCATGGAAGATCTGGACCCGCCCCGGGAACCAGTCGGGGCTGCCAACGAGATTCTGCATCAACTCGAGCAATTTAACCTCACTTGGGACGGCACGGTGCTGTACCAAAGTACACGACTGGGTGCTTATGCTGCAGCACTGGAGCAGCTGCGACAGCAGCAGTTGTGTTACGCCTGCACCTGCACCCGACCACAAATTCGCGCCATGGGTTCAATCTACAATGGCCATTGTCGCGAGCGCGCAATTAATTCCCGACGCAGCAGCATACGCCTGAAAACAGTGCCACAGCCCATGGCGCTGACCGATGTAATTCAGGGCGACTACAGCGCGGATATTGCAGCAGACTGCGGTGACTTCATCATTCGCCGCAAAGACGGCTTCTTCGCTTACCAGCTGGCGGTCGTGGTTGATGACGAATTTCAAGGCGTGACCGACATTGTCCGCGGCTATGATTTGCTGGAATCGACACCGCGTCAGATTTACTTGCAGCAAGTACTGCACTATCGAACTCCGCGCTATGGCCACATCCCGGTAATTACCGATGAAAAAGGTGAGAAACTGAGCAAGCAACGCTTCGCTGCTCCGATAGCTGGCAAGCAGGCATTATCACTAACGCACAATGTGCTGCAATTGCTGGGACAGCTACCACCTGCACTATCCGATTTCGCGAACAATGCAGCGCTGCTGGAATGGGCCGTAACGCACTGGGATATACAGGCCATACCCAAGTTAGCTACTATCACCGCAGGCAATCCGCGGTAACGGAATTCTTGTGTATATACCTCGCTCTATCCTGATTCTGTTCATAATAATTTACTTGTTGTTCCTGCTGAGTGTTGACTGGATCAATCAGTCAGGGGGCGCCTGGTATCGGCCCTTCCTAGTTGGTTTTCTGATTATCGCAATCGCTGGTTGGACGCATCGTGAGCAAGACTCTGATGAACTCTGATGTTCCGACCGGTACTTCAGGACAGCGATAATTGAGCCACGAACTGTGAACGACTAACTTTGAACCTGATCAGATGAACTACGATATCACCACAGTTATCCTGCTCGGCAGCGGCTACCTCGCCTTGCTGTTTGGCATTGCCTTCATTACCGATCGGGGCTGGATACCGCAAGCGGTCGTGCGCCACCCGGTGGTATATGTACTGGCATTGGGAGTGTTCGCGAGCGTATGGGCGTATTACACCGCTGTCGGCAATGCCCTGCGGGATGGTTACGGTTATCTGGCTCACTCGATTGGAATTTCTCTCGCCTTCCTGTTCTCGCCGTTGCTGCTTAAGCCGCTGCTGAACCTGACTCGAACTTACCAGCTTAGTTCGCTCGCGGACCTGATTGCCTTTCGCTATCGCTCACCATGGGCTGGAACTGTGACCACGCTCGTTACTCTGATCGGCGTGACGCCACTGATTGCATTGCAGATCCGCGCCGTCGCAGACACGGCTGACATACTCTCGCCCGCTGCCTCGCAGGGATTGCTGGCCGTAGGCTTCTGTGTAGTGATCACAGTGTTTTCGATTCTGTTTGGAACATCGCGACGCGCCGGTCGTACGCGACACGACGGACTGGTCATGGCGATTGCATTCGAGTCCCTGGTCAAGCTTGTCGCATTTCTGGCAGTGGGAGCGTTCGCAGTAGTCGGCGGTTTCGGCGGGCTCGACGAAATGCAGCAGTGGTTGCACTCACAACCGCGCTTGCTTGACTCTCTGCAAAATACCAATTACTTCAGTTCATTTCATATCATGGCGTTGATGTTCTTCACTGCTGCGGTTGCCATGCCACACATGTTCTATGCGACATTTAATGAAAGCAACGGCCAGCGTTCACTTTCGGTAGCCAGCTGGGGGCTACCACTATATCTGTTGTTAATGGGTCTGCCTGTGTTACCGATCCTGTGGGCAGGATTGCAATCCGGCAGTCTTGTGCAAGTAGAATATTTGCCGATGGTAATTGGCGTCGAATATGGCAAGCCTTTCCTGACGCTGATCGCCTATATTGGCGGTATGTCTGCAACCAGCGGATTGATTATTGTGCTAACTCTGGCACTGTCCAACATGTGCCTCAATCACCTGATCCTGCCGTTCTACCAGCCAACAGCCAGAGATGACATATATAAGTGGTTGTTGTGGAAAAGACGCATACTCATCACAGCTCTAATCTGGGCCGGCTTCTTGTTTCACTATTTACCCGATGTAAAAATCAGTATTCAGTTAATCGGCATCGTCGCCTTTTCTGCCGGACTGCAGTTCCTGCCGGGCATTATCGCGATTCTCTACTGGCCAAATGGCAACACTCGGGGATTTCTTGCGGGCCTCGGTGCCGGAGTATTCGTCTGGCTTGTATTCCTCATGCTGCCGATATTCGCCGCCACCGATCCGGAGACGATGACTGAGCTTAACTGGAGCCGGATTGCCATCGTCTCACTGCTGATCAACAGCATCCTGTTCGTACTCGTCTCGTTAGCGAGCGAGACGAGCGATGAAGAACGCAGCTCTGCCGACATCTGCACACTGGATACCATCAAACGCCGCAAACGCAGCGGACTTGTCGCGAAATCACCCGCAGAGTTTATCAAGAGCCTTAGTAAACCACTGGGCGAAAAGACCGCCACGCGAGAAGTCATGCAGGCATTGCAGGACCTCAGCATCAAAATCGATGACCGCCGCCCCTATGCATTGCGTCGACTACGTGGTCGCCTGGAGGCAAATCTGTCCGGACTATTGGGTCCTTCGATAGCCCGGGAATTGATCGATGGATATTTGCCCTACAGCCTGGTCTCGCAGCACGGTAGCGCCGATCTGAACATGATCGAAGGCCGCATCGAAGCTTACCGCAGCAATCTTTCCGGCATGGCAGCCGAATTGGATAGTCTGCGGCGTTATCACCGGCAGGTATTACTCGATCTGCCACTCGGCGTATGCTCGCTGAGTTCCGACGATGAGATTGTCATGTGGAATCACGCGATGGAGCGTTTCAGCGGCATTAACAGCACAGAAATACTCGGGTTAAATATTGTCGACCTGAAAGAGCCATGGCTGTCATTGTTCACGAATTTTATCGACGAAGACTCCAATCACTCCTTTAAACATTATTTCGAACTGAACGGACAAAAGAAATCAGTCAACCTGCACAAGGCAATCATCGAGGACACCACTGCTGCCGGTAGTCCACATGAAGGTATGATCATGTTGCTTGAAGACATAACCGAAACTGAAATTCTGGAAGCTGGTCTTTCTCACAGCGAACGCCTGGCTTCGATTGGACGTTTGGCCGCCGGTGTCGCCCACGAAATCGGTAACCCGATCACCGGTATCGCCTGTCTCGCGCAAACGATCCGCGATGAATACCGCGATGACGAATTAAATAAACTTGCCAGGCAGATTATTGAACAGACTGACCGCACGTCGAAGATTTTGCAGTCACTCGTCAGCTTCGCGCACGCGGGCACCAGCAATCCACAGTATGCCAATGCTCAGGTTGTAATTGCCGAGTGTATGGAAGAAGCGAAGACACTTATTTCGCTGGACAAGAAGAGCAAGGATTTACATTTCCAGCTGGACTGCGACCCCAACGCAGTCATTCGCGGTGATTCGCAGCGACTCTTGCAGGTGCTGATCAATCTGATCAATAACGCGAGGGATGCCTGTCAGCATAATGGCAATATTTCCTTGCAGGCAACTGTTGCCGGCAAGCAGGTACGAATTACTGTTACTGATGATGGCATCGGCATTCCCGCGGCCATTCGCGACCGCGTGTTCGATCCTTTCTTCACGACCAAGGAAGCAGGCGAAGGTACCGGACTGGGCTTGTCGCTGGTATTCAGCATAGTTGAAGATTTGGATGGAGATGTAGATATAATCAGCCCAGTAGACAAGGATCGGGGTATCGGCACACAAGTAATACTGCGTTTTCCCTGTTATCATGAGGAGCCTGAGTCGGCACAATAGAGTGATTTTTTCTGATATGAGTAGTGCACTCATTGGAGTGCCGTCACTGTTCAGAAACCGACTCTCGCTTCTGTATCAATGTGAGCTAACGAAGTAATCCATGGCAGCAACTCATCAGGTTTTGGTAGTAGAAGACGAAGTGGTAATCCGAACGGCATTGAAGCGCCTGCTCGAACGTCACGATTATCGCGTTAGCGAAGCTGGCACTGTAAAAGAATCGCTGGAAAAATTTGATATGGATGACTTTGACGTCATCATCAGCGACTTGCGCTTACCCGGCGCTCCTGGCACTGACCTGATCAAAGCCACGAAGACCCCGGTCCTGATCATGACCAGCTACTCCAGTATTCGATCCGCGATCGACTCAATGAAAATGGGCGCGGTCGACTACATCGCCAAGCCCTTCGAACACAATGAATTGATTGACTCGGTGGCCAGGATCATTCGCGAGAAAGGTGGCCACAAGGTCAAACCGCCACTTCCCGAAGAAGACATCTCCGCCCCACCCGTGCATGGCATGATCGGTAGCTGTCCGCAAATGCTGGAGCTGTTTCGGCGCATTCGCAAGGTGGCCCAGACCAACTCCACGGTATTGATCAACGGCGAGTCCGGTACCGGCAAAGAATTGGTGGCACGCGCCATTCATAATTTAAGTGTAAGGCATGGCCACGAGATGATTTCGGTAAATTGCGCGGCGATTCCTGAAAACCTGATCGAGTCAGAATTGTTCGGGCACGAAAAAGGTTCATTCACCGGAGCCACAGCGACGCGTACCGGTCTCGTTGAGGCGGCCCATGACAGCACTTTATTTCTGGATGAAATCGGTGAACTGCCGCTGGAAGCACAAGCCCGGTTGTTGCGCGTGTTGCAAGAAAACGAAATTCGCAAGGTAGGCTCGGTACAATCGAGAAAAGTGGACGTGCGCCTGGTTGCAGCAACGCATCGGGATTTAAAGCAACTCGTGATCGACGGCCAGTTCCGGGAAGACCTTTACTATCGAATCAATGTCATGACCTTGGTGCTGCCACCCCTGCGCGAACGCAGCAATGACATTCTCGAACTGGCACAAGCCATTTTGAAAAGAACCTGTACCCGACTCAAGACTCCGATGCTGACACTGACTGACAGCGCGACCAGGGCCATCGCCGCTTATTCCTGGCCTGGCAATGTGCGCGAACTCGAAAATGCACTGGAACGTGCCGTAGTGCTGGCAGAATCAGACGAAATCGATGAAGAATTGCTCGCCATAGACCTGGCTAAAGTCGTCGAGGAGCAAGGCGCAAACTCCCCGCGCCTTATGTCGCTGATGAGTGAGCCCGGTGAAGAGCTCTCTCTGGAAGATTATTTCCAGCGTTTCGTGCTGGAACATCAGGATGCGATGAACGAAACCCAATTGGCCAAGAAGCTGGGAATAAGTCGCAAATGCCTGTGGGAAAGGCGTCAGCGTTTCGGGATTCCGCGCAAGAAAAAATCAGCTTGATGTGTTACCGCTACCCAAATACCCATATTTTCAGTGGCAGTTAGTAACAATTTGCAATTATTCAGTAATAAAGCGTCGTGCCATAAAGTATATCTCATTGATAACTAGAGATATTCAAGTATTGGCACAGTTCCTGCTCCATATCGCACGCTAACTACGATAAATAATAATAATAAGCCTCAATAAAAACAAAAATAGCATTACTGAGTTAAGACAATAAGTTAGTGCATTAAATAAAAATAAGGTCGGGTTCGGGGCAGATAACAGTAATGAGATTGTTACTGCGCTCCTTGCCAAACAACCTAGCGCTTATGCGGCACCGTGTATGGGGCCCACTAAATAACAAAAAGAAAAGTTGGATTAATAATAATAACAATTGCTATATCCTCCTCGGGAGGGTGGTATTCACCCTCCCAATAAACTTCCTCAATCCAGGTCTCTCCTTACCCCCTTCGCTCAAGCATTGCTTTAATTTTTGATGTATCTGTGTATCATCCCGGAAGCATTTCTCTCTCCATTGAATTAGCGATACTGGATGAATACTCTCGCAGCGTTACCTGGCGCTGACCAAGCCAAAATTGTTGAACGCGATCAGCATTGCATTTCCCGCCACAATATTTCGCCGAATGCCTTGAAAGTATTGTATGCATTACGCGACGCCGGCTTCTATGCATTCCTGGTGGGTGGCGGCGTACGGGATCTGCTACTCGGCGGCACCCCCAAAGATTTTGATATCGCCACTGATGCCACGCCTGAACAATTAAAGAAGGTATTTCGCAATGCGCGCATCATTGGTCGCCGCTTCAAGATCGTGCATATTCACTTCGGACGCGAGATTATTGAGGTTACTACCTTTCGCGCACACCATGAGCAGCAGAACGAAATAGCTGATGATGTATCGCGGCGCCAGATTCAGGGCCTCGACTCGGCCCACTCCACCGGTGGCATGCTGCTGCGGGATAATGTCTACGGCACCATCGATGCCGATGCTCTGCGGCGTGACTTCACCGTAAATGCACTCTATTACACGATTGACCGGTTCCAGGTTCTTGATTTCTGCAATGGACTGGATGATCTGCGGTCAAAGCAGATTCGCATCATTGGCGATGCCCGTGAGCGCTACAAGGAAGATCCGGTGCGCATGCTGCGCGCACTGCGCTTTGCTGCCAAACTCGGCTTTGAGATTGAAGCGAATACCCGAGCGCCCATCGATGAATTCGCACACTTGCTTGAATCGATCTCTCCTGCCCGACTGTTCGATGAAACCATTAAATTATTTACCAGCGGTAATTCGCTCGCAACATTCAAACTGCTCAAAGAATTCCGGGTAGGTCGTTATTTGTTCGCCCCCACTTTGGAGGTTCTGGAACTTGCCAGAGCGGACGAACCAGCAAATAGACTGATCGATCTGGCGCTTATCAACACTGACAACCGGCTGGCAGAAGGCAAATCGATTACTCCTGCATTCCTGTTTGCTGCATTGCTTTGGCCAGTCTTGCAGAAACGTGTAGCACGTCCCTCGAACCAGACCGCCCAGGAACAACCCGCGCTATTGCAGCAGTGTGCCGATGCTGTAATCCACGAACAATTGCAATACACAGCGATCCCAAAGCGGTTCACTATCGCGACCAAAGAAATCTGGGAATTGCAGGCGCGTTTGCAACGCACCAATAAACGCAGCATTGCCAGCGCATTCAGTCATCCGCGCTTTCGGGCTGCCTATGATTTCCTGCTACTGCGCGAGGAATCCGGCGAGGACTTGCAGGGCATAGGTCAGTGGTGGACGAATTATCAGCTCGGTGATACTGCGCAGCAAACAAAAATGACTGGCGCGCTCGCTGACGTCAAGAAACGCCGCCGCCGTCGCAGCAAGCGGAAACCTGCGGCTACTCTTGAGAGAACACTTGAGAGAACACCTGAGCGAAAACCAGAATGACACGCCAGACTATTCCAGCGAAAAACCTGCCGCGCTTTATTGCCGTGGAAGGTCCTATTGGAGTTGGCAAGACCAGCCTGTGCAAACGTCTGGCCGATACATTCAATTACAGCTTGCTGCTGGAGAAGAGTGAAGAGAATCCATTTCTCGATCGTTTCTACAAGTCGCCGCAGCAATTTGCCCTGGCAACCCAACTCTTCTTTCTGTTTCAACGCGCGCAGCAGATGCAAGAACTGCGTCAAGACGACATGTTCGAGCCAGTACGTGTGGCAGATTTTCTCATCGAGAAAGACCAGCTCTTCGCACAACAGAATCTGGACCAGGATGAATATGCATTGTATGAAAAGGTGTATCAGCACCTGACCCTTAACGCACCGACACCTGATCTGGTAATTTATCTGCAGGCACCTACTGCGGTCTTGCTCGAGCGCATTCAGAAACGCGGTCACCCGGCAGAGCAATATATCGAGCTGGCGTATCTGGAAAATCTCAATCGCGCCTATGCGGAGTTTTTCCACTACTTCAAGCAATCTTCATTGCTTATAGTGAACTGCGAAGAGATAGATTTGGTAGAAAATGAAGATGACTACCAGCAACTGGTGGATTATATTGTCGCATTGCCAAAGGGGACGACTTATTTTAATCCGAGACAAGCGCTGCTTTGATTGCGCATAACGCGGACGAAGAGTAAATAAAATATGAGCGCAGCCAGTGCACACAAAAGCGTTACTCTGACTACACTGAAAGAAATCAAACGCAAAGGTGAAAGATTCGCTTGCCTCACCGCTTATGATGCTTGCTTTTCTTCCATACTCGGCGAAGCCGGTGTTGAAGTAATTCTGGTGGGTGACTCACTTGGCATGGTCTTGCAGGGACACGACAGCACACTTCCTGTAACCATGCAGCATATGATTTATCATATGGAATGTGTGAAGCGCGGCAATCGCGGCGCCTTGCTGATGGCTGACTTGCCGTTCATGAGCTATTCCTCGGAAACTCAAACGCTGGACAATTGCGCGGCACTGATGCGTGCAGGCGCGCAGATGGTGAAGCTCGAGGGCGGCGCCTGGATTGCCAACACCACGCGTCTATTGGCAGAACGCGGCGTGCCGGTGTGTGCGCATATGGGCCTGACGCCGCAGTCGGTGAATCGAATTGGCGGCTTCCACGTGCAAGGCAGAGACACCAATCAGGCGCAGCAGATTATCGAAGAAGCCCTGCTGCTGCAGAACGCCGGCGCCAGCATCTTGTTATTGGAATGTGTACCACGCAGTCTGGCGAAAACCATCACAGATAAACTGGATATTCCAGTGATCGGAATCGGTGCTGGTCCTGACACCACTGGTCAGATCATGGTGTTGCATGATGTATTGGGTGTATCGCCCATCACCCCTAAATTCGTCAAAAATTTCCTGCAGGAATCCAGCAGTGGCATCCCGGGTGCTATCAAGGCCTATGTTGACGCCGTAAAATCCCAGAGTTTCCCAGCCGAGAAACATTGTTTTAATTAACCACATTCGTTGACCGTTTTAACTTGATACCGGCTGAACCATGCACACGATTTCCAACAAACGACCTCTGCGTGAGCTGCTGACTGACACCAGACAGGCTGGGCAGACCATTGCCCTGGTGCCTACCATGGGCAATCTGCATGCCGGACATCTGCAACTGGTAAAAGTGGCGAAGACTAAAGCTGACTTCGTCGTGTGCACGATTTTTGTCAATCCCTTGCAGTTCGGACCACATGAAGATCTCGATGCTTACCCGCGCACGCTGGGTGAAGATATCGCGAAACTCACCTCGTTCGATTGCGATTGCCTGTTCATTCCGGCCGTGTCCGAGATTTATGGCAGCGACCTGAGCGCACAATCCACCGTGCAGGTACCAGAGCTTACGAACCTGTATTGTGGCAAGAGTCGACCGGGACATTTCGAAGGCGTCGCCACCATTGTCTGTAAATTGTTTAATCTGGCGCAACCCGATACGGCAGTATTTGGCCTGAAGGATTACCAGCAATTCCTGGTGATTCAGAAAATGATCGCTGACCTGGAATTCAATATCGACTTGGTGGGTGTTGAAATTCAGCGTGAGGCCCATGGCCTGGCGCTGAGTTCACGCAATCGTTATTTAAATGACGAGCAGCAGCAAAAAGCGGCCCTTATCTATCAATCATTGCTGGATATCGAAAAGCGCATCAAAAAAGGCAATCTGGATTTCTCCAGTCTCGAAGCACTGGCGGTACAGCGCTTGCATGACACCGGTTTCAAGGTTGATTATTTTTCAATCTGCAATGCAAAAACCCTGCGCGCCGCTTCGAAACTGGATCGCGAATTTGTTATATTGACTGCGGTACAGGTAGGTCCCAGCCGTTTGCTCGACAATGTGAGGTTTACACTGGACAGGCAATAATCGACACCGGCATGACACCACCAATCTGCTTGCCGCAACACCCCTGCCAATTTGAGAGCTAGCCCGCGTTTGCGGCCTGTTCTGTACTCAGAAGGGAATACACGATGTCTCAAGAAAAGCTTTACCCCGTCAGCGCCGCTGCTGCCAAAGATACTCACCTCGACCGGGCGCGTTATCTCGAGCTCTACCAACAGTCGATAGACGCTCCAGAAGAATTCTGGGCGGAACAGGCAGGCAAGCTGCTGTATTGGCACCAGCCGTGGCGATCCGTCTGTCAGAGTGATTTCAAAAAAGCGGAAGCCAGCTGGTTTATCGGCGCCAAACTCAATGTGTCCTACAACTGTATCGATCGCCATCTGGATCGGCGTGGCGAGCAAACCGCCATCATCTGGGAAGGCGATGAACCGACCGACAGCAAGCACATCACCTACCGGCAGTTGCACGAGCACGTGTGCCGTTTCGCGAATGCCCTCAAGGCGCGTGGCGCGAAGAAGGGTGATCGCATCTGTATTTATATGCCAATGGTACCGGAAGCAGCCTACGCCATGCTCGCCTGCGCTCGCATCGGTGCCATTCATTCGGTGGTTTTTGGTGGCTTCTCACCAGAATCGCTGAAAGACCGTATCCTGGACAGTGACTGCCAGATTGTGATCACCGCCGATCAGGGCGTGCGCGGTGGCAAAACCATTCCATTAAAGGCGAATGTGGACAAGGCGCTCGAGCAGTGTCCACGTGTGCACAGCGTGTTTGTCGTCAAACGCACACAAGCGGATGTGCCCTGGTTCGAACCAAGGGACATCTGCTACCACAAGGCCACGCGCGCGGCGAGCGCAGTATGCGCACCCGAATTGATGGACGCTGAAGATCCATTATTCATTCTGTACACATCCGGTTCCACCGGCAAACCCAAGGGCGTGCTGCACATCACGGCCGGTTATCTGGTGGCGGCCAGCATCACCCACAAATATGTGTTTGATTATCACGATGGCGACATCTATTGGTGCACTGCCGACGTGGGCTGGGTCACGGGGCACACCTATATTGTGTACGGGCCGCTGGCGAATGGCGCCATTACCCTCATGTTCGAAGGTGTGCCCACCTACCCGAGCACATCCCGCTTCTGGGAAGTGATCGACAAGCATCAGGTAAATATTTTCTACACCGCGCCAACTGCGATTCGCGCGCTGATGTCAGATGGCGATGCGCCCGTGCAGAAGACTTCTCGCAGTTCCTTGCGCCTGCTCGGATCTGTTGGTGAACCAATTAATCCCGAAGCCTGGGAATGGTATTACCATGTGGTCGGTGACAGCCGTTGCCCCATCGTCGACACCTGGTGGCAAACCGAGACTGGCGCCATCATGATCTCACCCTTGCCCGGCGCCATCGCCCAGAAACCCGGCTCGGCCACGCTACCGTTTTTTGGGGTGAAACCGGCGCTAGTGGATGCTGACGGCAAGGAACTGCAAGGCGCGGCGACTGGCAACCTGGTGCTGTGTCGCAGTTGGCCCAGCCAGATCCGCACCGTATATGGTGACCATCAGCGCTGTATTGATACCTATTTCAAGGCTTATCCGGGCTACTATTTCACCGGTGATAGCGCGCGCCGTGATGCTGATGGCTATTACTGGGTGACTGGACGAGTGGATGACGTCATCAATGTATCCGGCCACCGCCTCGGCACAGCTGAAATCGAGAGCGCCCTCGTGCTCCATCCCAAAGTGGCCGAGGCCGCTGTGGTGGGTTATCCGCACCCGATCAAGGGCCAGAGTATTTATGCCTACGTAACACTCATGCATGGCACGGTCGAATCTGACGCCTTGCGCACTGAATTGAAGCAATTCGTTGGCCAGGAAATTGGCGCGTTTGCCCGACCTGAGTTACTGCAATTCGCACCCGGCTTACCGAAGACGCGCTCGGGTAAAATCATGCGCCGCATCCTCAGAAAGATTGCTGCGAATGAACTGGAAAATCTGGGTGACACCTCGACTCTCGCCGACCCTGCCGTGGTTGCACAACTCATCGCGAACCGGGCTGCGGAGTAACATCAACATGCTGACACTGCGCCCAAATTGCGAACACTGCGACTGCGATCTGCCACCAGACCAGAACATGGCCTACATCTGCACCTTTGAGTGCACATTCTGTCGCACCTGCACCGAACAGATCCTGCTCAAGGTTTGTCCCAACTGCAGCGGCAATCTGGTGGAGCGACCGGTCCGCACCGCTGCCATGCTGCAAAAATATCCAGCCTCCACCGCACGCGTGCGCAAGCAGGGCTAACATGTCCCATTATCTGGCAACCGTAAAATGGCAGCGCAATGACGCTGATTTTCTGGCGCATAAATATTCACGCGCCCATGTGTGGCAATTCGATGGCGGTTGTGAAGTGCCGGCTTCGGCGTCGCCGCAGATTGTACCGTTACCATGGTCAGTAGCAGCGCATGTCGATCCGGAAGAGGCCTTCATTGCCGCGCTGGCATCCTGTCATATGCTGTTCTTCCTCGACATTGCCGCTGCCAAAGGCTATCAGGTGGATAGCTACACCGACGCGGCCGAAGGGCATATGGGTAAAAACCAGCAAGGCAAAATTGCACTAGTTAAGGCTACGCTGCATCCGCTAGCCAATTTTTCCGCGGCGAAGCTGCCGGATAAAACCACCATTGAGTCCATGCACCACGAGGCCCATGCACAATGCTTCCTTGCCAACTCTGTTACCACTGATATAACCATCGTTATATGACCATCGTTATATGACCATGCGCAGCTTCTTCATTAACTGCCTGCACACTTTCGTCCACAGCCTGCGCAGCATTGCTGGCATGTTTCCGCTCACTCTGCAGGGGCTGATCACACTGCTGGTGACAGCGACCGCCTTGAGCATTTACGGCTACGGCGCCATGGATCTGGTGGTGTTCGCTTTGGCCATCTGCGCCCTGTCAATTCTGGTGGCGAGTCTGTTCTGCGTGCTTATCAGCGGCATCCTGATTCATCGCCGTGTGCTGCAACTGCTGCAGACGTCTGCTGCGGCGGTAAAAGCGGTACATGTGGAAGCCGGGTTTCCCAATGAAAGCGGCTTTACCCTGCCCGCCTTGTCCTGGTTCCCACTGGTAAAACTCAGCTGGCGCATGATTTATCCGGATCACATGATTACACGGATCAGAATCGATGCAGAAAATACCCTGCATGAGGAAATCATACCCGGCAAGCGCTGCCTGACAGACCATATCGTGCGCCAATTCACCGTGTCAGACGTACTCGGGTTCTGTCGCTATTCCTGGCGGCAGCGACAAGATCGCGGCTGCATGGCCTTGCCGCAGACCAATACCATCAAGCCGCTGCCGCTGCTGCGTTCGATGACAGCCGAGGATGGCATCCCGAATCCGTCCGGCAATCCAGATGGTGATCGCATGGAAATTCGACCCTATGTACCAGGGGATTCGGTGCGCAACATCATGTGGAAGGTATACGCCCGCAACCGCCAGTTGAATGTGCGCCTGGCCGAAAAGAGCGTGTTTCACAGCAAGCGCACCGTGGCATACTTGCTCAGCAGCCCTAACGATGAAGCCGCGGCAGCCATCGCGCGCATGGCGCTGGAAACTGGCGCACTGGGTGAGGACTGGGCGTTCGCTGCCGATGGTACCGATACTCCCTGTACGACTCTGACTTCGGCATTGGCAGCCGTAGCCCGGTCGCGCGCTATCGGCAGGCCGCATGGCTACGGACTGGACGGCTTTTTACAGCAGGCAGTGGGACAGTCCGGTGCCCACTGCATCGTGTTCGCCGCGGCTGAAACTGCACCCTGGGCCAAACAGCTGAAGTCAACCATGGCGCGGTTTCCCGGGCATTTCTCCCTGGTACTGGCGACCGATGGCTTCAATGACCAGGCGACCCGGCGCGTTTGGCAGCAGATATTGCTGCGCGCCGGCGAACCGGCTGGATTCGGCGGCAGCGGCAGCTCACAGGCTGATTTGCGCAATTTATTGACCGAACTCGGTCAACTAGTAGAATCGACCTTGGTTGTGGATCGCAAGACCGGATTCAGCTTCGACCAGAACCTGAGAAAGGTGTAAATCATGGCAGAACTTACCGAAAGCAGAATGCGCTACTTCCCCACCAGCATGCGGGCCGCGATCATCGCCAGCAGCTTCTGGGTGCTGAGTCTGTCCTTGACGGTACTAAGCGGCTCCGTGGCGGCCTTCGTTGGCTGCGTGCTTACCTGTTATTTGATGGATGGCAGACTCAGGCGCCCCCCGCTGCAGCAGCTGCGTTCCTTCGCCATCATCCTGGCCGCTCTCGTTGTCTGCGGCATGGGGCTATTACTGGCGTCACTGCTCACCAGCACCGCCCTCCCAGGCGCCCTCACCTCGCCCATGTTCGCCTTCAATGCCGGTGAATTCCTGCAGTGGTTTGCGCTCAGCGCCAGTATCACGGCGATACTGCGCACGCTGGCCCACCGCACCAGTTATGGTGCCGTGATCGAAATCCTGTTTGTGGCCACGGCCTTTGTCATCACCCTGGCGGCGCATCGCAATGGCATGATCCATCGCCCCTTCTTCATTGGCGACTTCGCGCTGGTGCGTGGCATCGATCCCGCTGCCATATTGATGGCGTTTGGCTGCGCGGCAGTGCTGTCACTGGCAGCGCTGCTAATGGTGGAAAATACCCAGCGCCGCTTGCCTTACCATTTCGCTGTGCTCGGCATGCTGTGTTTCTCGCTACTGATATATATCCGCATGTTCGGGCTGCCGACACCGCAACTCACCGACGACCTCGGCCTTACCGGACAAGAGCAGCTTGGCAACAGTTCCCAGCGCGACAATCCATTCCGGGACGGCGAGAATGATGCGAGCGACAAGGAAGCCCCGGTTGCCGTAGTCGTGTTTCGCGACGACTATACACCACTCAATGGATCTTATTATTTCAGGGAATCAGCCTATTCGGAATTCCGCGGCTCCATGCTCGACTTCACCACACGTGCTGACATGGATCAGGACCTGATCAAGAATTTCACCAACACGCGCTCCGAATCTGCGCAACTGCCAACAGCGTTGGACCAGCACACGCCGGTGCGCATGACTATTGGTATGCTGGTGGCACATCGCTCCCCGTTCGGTCTGGAGAGCCCGGTTGCCTATGAGAACGTGGCTAACCCGAACAACCTGCGCTTCAAACGCACCTATGACGCCTACTCAATGGCACCGGAATACGATTTCGAATACATGCTTGGCCGCGAAACCGGACGTGCCGACTGGTCTGATGAAGTGCTACAGAAATACCTCGAGGTACCAGATGACCCCCGTTATAAGGAATTGGCCGAATCACTGTTGACGGATTTGAAACCAGAATATGCCGATGACCCGTTCGCGAAGGCATGGTCAATAAAAACCTATCTTGATGAAAACGGCATCTACAGCCTGAAAAACGAACACGCCTACGCCGATGATCCCGCCGCTTCCTTCCTGTTCGGCGATCTCACCGGTTACTGCATGCACTTCTCCTTCGCTGCCACTTATATGTTTCGCAGCGTGGGCATTCCAGCCCGGGTTGGCATTGGTTACTCCGTGCCAGCAAGTAACCGTGCTGGCGGATCATCACTGTTGGTACAGGCGATTCACGGCCACGCGTGGCCCGAAATCTATTTCAAGGATGTGGGCTGGGTAATCGTCGATCCGGCACCGCAGCAGACACTCGTAGACATGTCGACTGATCCCCAGAATGAGCTGCAACAACTGCTCGGCGATATGCTGCGCGACGATGCCTCGTTCGAGGATTTCCTGGATTCACAGCAAACCTCATTCATCGACCTGCAAATGCTGTTGAATACACTCTACGCAGTCGCCCTGCTTATACTGTTGGCAGGCTACAGCGTGAAATTCTACCGGCTGTGGATTCCAGCGCACACCGCCGCCGACAAGCAATATCGTGTCGGTTATCGAGCCGTGCTGGACAAGCTGTCAGCTGTCGGTATGCGGCGTCGCTATGGCGAGAGTCGCGAGCAGTTCGCTCGCCGCGCCAGCACCCTCACACCCTCTATCAGGTTGATGACTGATGCACATCTGCGCTGCGCACTCGGCGATGCCGCAGTGCAGAACAACCCGTCGCAATGGGCCGCAATGCGCCTTCGCATCGACCAGGAATTACGCGCCAGCACTGCTACCAGTCGCCGCGTGATTGCCCTGATAAACCCGTTCTCCTGGTTAATGACCAAGTAGGTTGTCATTGCCAGCAACCCTTTGCCTGTTTTCCCGCATGGAGTGAAGTATGACGTCTGAAAGTATTGCTGTAATGCCCGGGCTGGATGCGAACCATACATCTGCAATTACGGAGAGCACCACATCTGGCAACAGCCTCGCCACATCTATCGCCGTACTGAACCAATTGATCAGCGCCGTGAAAGCACAGGTACTCGGTCGTGATGACGTGATCGAGTTGGCCATCATCGCCCTGATCGCCGACGGCCATGTATTGCTGGAAGACTTCCCTGGCTCCGGCAAGACCACACTGGCGAAAGCATTGGGCGAGGCCATCGTTGGCGACTCCGCCACAACTGCAGAATTTATCGTGCCGTTTCGCCGCATCCAGTTCACGCCAGACTTGTTGCCGTCCGATGTCACTGGTGTGCCGATTTTCGACACCAGCACCAATGAATTTATTTTTCGCCACGGCCCGCTGTTTGCCCATGTGGTACTCGCCGATGAAATCAATCGCACGTCGCCGAAAGTTCAATCTGCCATGCTGGAGGCAATGGGCGAGAAACAGGTGACTGTGGACAATGTCACTTATAAACTGGATGACCTGTTCTTTGTCATCGCCACCCAGAATCCACTGGACCTGATTGGCACTTACCCACTACCCACACCCCAGCTCGACCGTTTTCTGTTCAAGATTACCATGGCCCATATCGACCGTGAGGCTGAACTGGATGTCCTGGCGACCTATAAAGAGCGCCGCGACAAGACAGCAAACAAGATAACCGTTACTCGTGATGCAGTGCTGGCAGCGCGCAGGCAAATCGACCAGGAAGTAAACATCAGCAGCGCCGTGAAGACTGCGCTAGTGGATATCTCCCGCAACCTGCGCGAGGACGATAGAGTCTTGCAAGGTAACTCCACCCGCAGCATGGTGCTCATGCTACCCGCCCTGCAAGTCGCAGCTGCACTGCGCGGACGCAACTATGTCAGCGCGGCAGACATCGAACTGCTGTTGCCGCGCGTACTGGGCCATCGCATCGAGCTGGCACCGGGCGTGTCTGACCTGAGTCGCGTGCTGGCAGACAATATGCGTGAACCGATGGAGCAACTGGCACGAGGCACGCTGAGCTGATGCAAGCGCGGTCGCACATGCAAGCAACTGCTGCCGCACCGGCTTTCTTGCGGCAATCGCTTTGTGTGCTTGCCCTGCTTGCGTTGATTTTCCCGGTTGCCAATGCACAGGACGATATCCCGCTCGCTATCGACGACATCGTTATTCCAGAAATGCGCCTGCCACTGTGTTTTGGCTTCAGTGACATCACTGAAATACGCGCTCTCGAAGTCTGCAATGCGCTCAATCTGAAAGAAAACGTCAAGGCACGTGAACTCAGCGAACAGTGGCAGCGCGCCGAACCAAACTCACCGGCAGCCCAGTTCGCGCTGGCGGAAGTACTGTTCACGGTGGAGGGCAACATGGCGCGCGCACTGTTCCATCTGAATCGCGCGGAAGAACTTACCGGCTTCGTTACCATCGCAGAGGCGCTGAATTCAGAAAATCTGCAGTGGCATTACCTCACACTGAGCCAATTATCTTATGTACATCAGTTGATGGGTGACCAGATCAAGTCGCTGGAATACCTGGACAAACTACACGATATCTATGGCCAGGAAGTGGAATCCTTTCGTGGCTGGCCACTGATCAAGCTGAAGCAATACGATGCGGCTCGCGCCAGTGCCGAACTGGTATTACAAGACAGCGACGACGAACGCGAACGCTCCCGCGCCTGGAACACATTATGCGCCGTGGAATTGGCAAGCTTGCAGCCGATAGAATCAATGACTGCCTGTGACCGCGCCATCGATGAAGATGAGAATATCGCAGATGCGCGCAACGATTTTGACACTGTGTACCTGACCAATGCCTCTGAGGTGTCCTTGAGCCTGCTGCAAATCGACAAGGCTGAGGAATATCTGGACCGGGCCACGCGCTACCTGAACCCGGACAGCGTCGCCGATCCTTGGATATACAAACTCTACCTCACAATGAACCAGAGCCGCTTCGAAGAGGCAAGCGAGGCGCTGGATCGCATGCTGATCTGGCGCGAAACCCAGGAACCTATAGTCAATGTGATGAACCGGGCCGAGCATTTCCTTGTCAGCGCCAACTTCCTGTTGCTGGCCGGTTATGCCGAGGATGCCGCCAAACTGTCACTGACTGCACTGAACCAACCAGACCGCAATGGCTCCTATAGCGCCGATGACGCCCAGAAAGACAGTTATGCTGCCCTGGTCAACATGATGGCGAACCAAACCGAGTACCAGATTCAGCTGGAACAGATCGCCACCATGGATTTCTTCGAAAGCTTGCGTCCCCGCTTGCATCTGGTCAATCTGCAACTGGATGCATGGCGCGCCGAACGCCGTGCCGCGTCATTGTTTGCCGAGGTGGACGTGCTGCAGTCCCGACTGCGCCCTTACGCACCACTGGATGTGCATATACCAGAATGGGTGGAACCGGAGATCGTCGCATTGATCGGCACCGGTGTAATGCACAATGTTGTCGAGCTCGCGAACTCGAATGGGGCGTTCTCCCTGAACAGCGGCTATTACCACGCCTATCGCACCGAGATCGCCGCGTTGCAAGCGAATGCATCCGAGACGATCGCGCTCGGAGAGCGGGCACAGGCTGAGTTGCCTGCGCAGGAAGCACTATTGCGCGGCCGGGTCGCGGCGCGCATGGCGGCGGCGCATTGGCGCATGCGTGATTACGGCTCCGCATTGACTCAATATGAACAGGCTTACTCCCTCGATCCAAGCATACTGCGCCGTCTCGGGGCGCCACTGCCGGTGGAAATTGTCGGGGACGATGGCGAATTTTCAGCACAGGTGATCAATTACCTGGAACGCTCACCACGCTTCATAACGAACTCCAATGGATTACGCCTGGAAGTAACTGCCTCACCCGACTTGTCCATTTGCCTAAAATCCCGAACCGGCGAAATTCTGACGTGTTACACTATGGCCGCTGCCACTGACCAGAGCAGCACATGGAATGCCCAGCAACTGACTCGACTGTTTCACAGTGATACCTTCGGCCTGGGATTTGACATCAGCAAGGCCCAGCGTTCTATGCTGCTGGGCTCCAGTGTCATTCTCAGCTCCCAGACCAACGGTGCCCAGCAACAGAATCCGAATACGGTTTTCTCACAGTAAGCATGCGTCTGGATTCGGCGCGGCAAGCTGCACCGCTATTCGAGTCATCGGCACGGCCCTTATTTTATAGTGTGAGACCCTGGCAATCCTCGACCAGGCCGGTGAGCCCCTTTTGTCGCAAATCAATCGCTTAAGCAAAACGCTGATAATTCTACTGGCAGCCACGTCCGCACTCGGCCCGGCCTCCATGCAAATCCTGTTACCAGCCATACCAGTTATCCGGGATTCCTTCGCTGTCAGCAATGAAGTCGCCCAGCTCACCCTCAGTTTATCCATGCTGGCCATTGCGCTTGGCACACTCGTGTATGGCCCCATGTCGGACAAGTATGGACGCAAGCCAGTCATGCTGGCAGGGCTGATCGTCACGCTGTTCGGTTCCGTGCTTTGCTATTTCTCGCACAGTATCGAGATGCTGATTCTCAGCCGCTTCGTGCAGGCCTTCGGCGGCGCCGTCGGGCTGGTGCTGGCGCGCGCGATAGTGCGCGACGTGTACGGCGCCCAGGAAGCTGCCCGCGTTATCGCCACTCTGGTCATGGTGATGGTGGTCGTACCCATGCTGTCACCGGCCCTCGGTGGCGAGCTGATGCTGCTGTTTGGTTGGGAATCTGTATTCGTCGTCATCGCGATCATGACCTTCGTCATGGCCCTGTTCCTTAGCAGCAAGCTGCCAGAAACTTTGATCGAACCGGTGCCGTTCCAGGGTGTCGGCTCAATGCTCACGAATTACCTGCGCCTGTTTCGCTCACGCGTGTTCTGCGGCTACGCGTTTTGCGTAACGTTTGTATCGGTGGTGTTTTTCAGTTTTATTTCGGCAGCGCCGGAGATCATGGTGTCAGTGCTGCACCGGCCGCCCAATGAATACGGCTACTACTTCATCATGGTGCCGGCTGGCTTCATGGCTGGCAATTATGTGGCGCGCTACTTCGGGCATAGTTATTCCATCAACCAGTTGATAGGCCTTGGCGCTTCCATTGCGGCAGTCGGCATAGTCCTGACGATAGTTCTACAACTGGCGGGGCTGAAACAGCCAATTGCTCTGTTCGCGCCAGTGGCTTTGGCGATCTTCGGCAACGGCATTACTCTGCCAAATGCACAGGCGGCGGCGATCAATGAGTTTCCCAAGTTTGCAGGCAGTGCGTCGGGATTGACCGGGTTTCTGCAGATGGCGTTTTCAGCGGTGGCGGCACAGTTGGTGGCCGTGATCTACAACGGTACCGTCTATCCCCTGCTCGTGTTAATGCTGGCGGCGTCGCTGGCCTCACTCTTCAGCTTTCGCTTTGGAGTGATGTCAAAGTCAGCAAAGTCAAACGCGCAGGCTGGCTAGCTGTTCCAGAAAAGCGGACTCATCCCGCAGGCAACGCAAGTCAAACAACAGCTTGCTGTTATGCATGCGACCTATCACTGGTTTCGGTAAAGCCCGAAACGCGCTGGCCAGAGCCGTGAGCGCGGCATCGGTGGCACCTTTCGCGGCAGTCACTGAAATTTCGATGGCACGACTCTCGAGCAAGTCCAGCGGCAAGGCACCGCTACCAATCTGACTCTTGCAGTTCACTACTGCCACTTCAGCCTTACCGGCCAGCGTCTGCTGCAGCACGGGCAATACGCGCGCTGCCAACTCTTCAATTTCAGACAGGGGTCGAGTCAGGTCAGCCAACAGCGGCAGACGGGTGTGCAGGCGGTCAGGGTCTTTATACAGATTGATGACTTCCACCAATGCCGCCAGAGTAATTTTGTCTACCCGCAGGGCGCGCTTGAGGGGATTTTGTTTGATGCGCTGAATCAGGTTTTTGCGACCGACGATGATACCGGCCTGGGGTCCACCGAGCAGCTTGTCACCACTGAACGTCACCACATCGGTGCCCACTGCCAGCGCTTCCATTACCGTGGGCTCATGGGGCAAGCCGTATCGTCGCAAATCAACCAGGGTGCCGCTGCCAAGATCATTCACGAAGGCAATATTGTGGGCCTTCGCCAATGCACTCAACTCTGCTTCCGCCACCACATTGGTAAAACCCTTAATTTCATAGTTACTCGTGTGCACCTTCATCAGTAACGCCGTATTGGCTCCGATCGCTGACTTGTAATCTTTCAAGTGAGTGCGATTGGTTGTACCCACCTCTTTCAAGATGCAGCTCGCACTTTCCATCACATCAGGTATACGGAACGCCCCGCCGATCTCCACCAGTTCGCCACGGGAGATCAGCACTTCCTGGTTCTTTGCCAGTGTGTTCAGAACCAGCAATACCGCGGCCGCGTTATTGTTAACCACAGTTGCTGCTTCAGCGCCGGTTATTGCGCACAGAGCCTGCTCCAGATGGGAGTCGCGATCACCGCGCTCTCCCCGCTCCAAATCATATTCCACATTCACTGCCTGGGTGGCGGCCTGGGCCATGGCGGTAACGGCACAATCCGGTAAGCGGGCACGACCCAGATTCGTGTGCACTACGGTGCCGGTCAGATTGAACACTGGTTTCATTGAACTGGTGAAAGCACTCTCGGTATGCGTCTCGATCAATGCAGCGAGTTCATCGAGAAATGAGCTGGACTGAATCCAGTCTATGGCGATAGCGTCGTTGGCAAGGATGCGGTCCCGCAGACTCTGCAACTGCTGCTGTGCCGCACTCTTTACGCTGGCATGACCGACACGCTCGCGCAGTGCTGCAAGCTGGGCGGTCTGCAGCAATTTATCGATTGAAGGAAGCGCCTTGAAGTGTGCCGATGCGGTCATAATTATGGAAACTGGATTTATCAGAGTGGGGCCCACACGGAGCCAAATTTATGCAGCCAATCTACGGAAGAAAGTGCCGCCAGGCAAGTCATCTGAGCAAAGCAGCGGTAAAGCCTCCACAGTTGTTCGACTCGCCGCTAACGCTTACTATTGCGCTCAGCTCTTCCAACTGACGCGTAAAGAATACAGCTCTTATGACAAACCAACACAAGCTCCTCATCGTCAATAATTTCCAC
>Ga0049084_10000002_pt1 | contig 106618 bp, 92 predicted proteins | sample GreLakmeON33MSRF_FD_66720 | JGI IMG/M metagenome (GOLD analysis project Ga0049084, IMG submission 66720) | Freshwater lentic microbial communities from great Laurentian Lakes, MI, USA - Great Lakes metaG ON33MSRF | ecosystem: Environmental > Aquatic > Freshwater > Lake | place: Great Lakes... | reverse complement strand
CGAGAAGGGCACCCGAATCTCAACGGAATCGTCATCATTGGGATCGCCGCCTTTGATGCTGGCGAGAATTTCCTTGCCGTTATCAACACTTTGATAAATGGTAAAGAGTTTCACCCCCCCAACAGGTTGAGGAGATCTTTCTCCACATCCTTCATGGGGGTTTTCAGTTTCTTGCTGTACTTCAGCCGCTGGTAAATCTTCGAAAGATTGGTAACAAACGGATCAGGTTTGTCCGCCGGCGCCGCTGCTGCCGTTTCAATCTCTACATCTGAAGTGGCTAAATCTGTCATAGAAGCACTCATTATTGCAGCTTACGGCCGATGTAAGTTGCCAGGACGGTTCAATTACTTATTATCCAGTTCACCTTTCCGCGAACCGTGGAAGCAAGTCAAAATGCCAGCAATTTCAATCAGTTTCAACCGATTTTTATGCTTATTATTGCTGCTGGCCCCGGCAAATTCGACGTCTGCTGACAATTTACCCACACTAAGTGCCGACCAATTGCAGTGGTTGGGTGAGCGGGTTTTCGCGAGCGAATGCAATTCACACTATGCCTGCCTCACCAGCTGGAATGAAGGTGAAACTTTCCCGTCGCTCGGCATTGGTCACTTCATCTGGTATCAAACGGAGCAGCAGGAAGTCTTCGAGGAGACTTTTCCCGCGCTGCTGGCCTGGTTACAGCAACAGGGAGCGATATTGCCCGAGTGGCTGCTGCGCCTGCCGGTAATGGATTCACCCTGGCAGTCCAGAAGCCAATTTCTGCAGGAAATCGACAGCCCTCGCACCACTGAATTACGCGAATTTCTGGTCGCTACCCAGGCCCTGCAAGTGGCCTTTATCGCACGCCGCCTGCAACAGCAGTTGCCGGCTTTGCTCGCGGTACACACCGGCAGCGCGCGAGAACTACTGACTGAACGCTTCTTCGCTGTGGCCAATAGCGCTCCGCCCTATGGCCTTTACGCATTAATTGACTATATGCACTTCAAAGGCAGCGGCCTCAATGCCGCGGAACGTTATAACGCTGCTGGCTGGGGACTACTGCAAGTGCTGGAGGCAATGACTACGAATGACCTGGCCAGTTTTGTTGCGGCAGCGGAGCTGGTACTGGCGCAGCGGGTCCTTAATGCCCCGGTAGCGCGCAATGAGGCACGTTGGTTGGCGGGATGGCAAAACCGGGTGCGCGGCTACTTGCCGCTGGACTGATAATTCCGTACCCTTCGTCACTCTTTCACCATTGCGCACATTACGCGCAGCATCTTCCTGGTGCAATCCTTTAACCTGAACTTTCACTCGTAACTCAACCCATGTCTCTCGAACGTCGCAACATTGCAAAGATGCAAGGCTATACCCCGGGCGAGCAACCGGACGCGTGCAGCACCATCAAACTCAATACCAATGAAAACCCCTATCCACCAAGCCCCAATGTGGCGGCAGCGCTCGCAGCGCTTGATATTGCGACCTTGCGTCGATATCCACCGCCCATGGCGAATGGTTTTCGTGCGGCTGCGGCGGCCCTGCATGGTGTGAGTACTGCGAATATAATTCCCACCAACGGCGGTGATGAACTGCTGCGTCTGGCAATCACCACCTTCGCCGACAATGGTGATTGTATCGCTGTTACCAAGCCCAGTTATTCTTTGTATCCAACGCTCGCGGACGTGCAGCAGTGTCGACTCGAGGAAATTCTACTCAACGATGACTGGAGCATGCCCGGGGATTTCTTGCAAAAGGCACTTGCTGCGCAAGCAAAGATGATCATCTTGGTAAATCCCCATGCCCCCAGCGGCAACCTGCTCTCTATCGAATATCTGGCCGCGCTGGCGCGGGCATTTCCTGGACTGCTTTTAATCGATGAAGCGTATGTCAATTTCGTCGCGCCCGAGCTCGAACATGACGCTGTCCCGCTTATTCACGAGTTCGACAATGTGCTGCTGCTGCGCACCCTAAGCAAGGGTTATTCCCTCGCTGGTCTGCGCTTCGGCTACGGCATCGCGGCCGAATCAGTTATCAGCCCCATGCTGTACAAGACTCGCGACAGCTACAACACTGATCTCATTGCGCAACAACTGGCTACGGCCGCAATTAAAGACACCGACTATGCCAGGGAGAATTGGGCGCGCGTGCGTGAGCAGCGGCAGTGGCTGCAGCAAGCGCTGGCCGCACTGGGTCTGCCGAGCGCACCCAGCCAAAGCAATTTCCTGCTCACTACCATTCCCGATGCTACCGGCGCCGAATCACTCTACCAGACGCTCAAGTCACGTCACATTCTCGTGCGCTATTTCAACCAGGACCGGCTGCGCAATCGCTTGCGTATAACGATAGGCAGCCCTGCAGAAAATCAGGCGCTGATCAAAGCGCTGCAAGAAATTCTGTGAATTAGCAGCACTGCGTTTTTCTGCATTTGACTTCAGCGTGTCGCAGGTTTAGAAAAGTGCACCATGACCGATCCGAAAAGCGCAGCCAGCTCCGGCAAAACCTACCACTGCCCCGACTGCAAAAAACCCATGCGCCGCATTGAGGGCAAAATGGGTCCATTCTGGGGTTGCACCGGTTATCCAGTGTGCAAAGCCACTCTGAACGATGTGGCCGGCAAGCCCTCCCATGAAGTGGATACACACTATCGTTGTCCGATCTGCACGCGCAAGCTGGTACGCGCCGACAAAGAGAAAGGTGATTACTGGTTCTGCAGTGGTTTCTCGAAGGGATGTAAAGTAACCTTGTCCGACCAGAATGGCGTGCCGGAATCTGCATATCGTTGCAAGTCTTGCGGCCAGCTTTTGGTCAAGCGCGAGCACAAAGTAACACGCGCAGTATTCTGGGGATGCAGTACTTTCCCTGATTGCAAATCAACTTTTCCTGACAAAAACGACAGACCAGATTTTGATTTTCTCACTACTAAAAATTCGTAAGAAAACTGCTGCAAACATCTCCAGCATTGTCATCGCGCTCGCCAGTCTGTGGGGCCTTGCCATGTGGCAGAATATTTCGCGCGAAGAAATTCTGCGCTTGCTGTGGTCGACTCTGTTGATGCTCGGGGTAATTGTGGTCTGTGCAATTCTGCTCATAACAATCTTCAAGTTGTTGAGCCATTTGCTGCAAAAAATCATGTCACGCGACCACGACGACCAATAAAATTCTGCTGCTTGAATTGATATTGATATTGATATTGATATTGATATTGATCAGAGCAGCGGCAAACTTCGGGACAGAATCAGTGCATTTTCCCGAGCTTGTTGCGCTCCATTTGGAGGGTAGTAATTTTTTCTCTCGCCGATCTGTGCGAATCCCAGCGAGCGATATAGCATAATTGCATTGGTGTTGGATGGCCGCACTTCAAGAAAACACTCTCTTGCTTCCAGCTTGTGGGCCCTGTCCAGCAACAACTTGAGAAGCTTGCGCCCAAAACCTTTGCGCTGGAAGGTCGGATCTACACACAATGTGAGCAGATGACATTCTTCAATCGCAACCGACATGACTCCATGAGCAACTATCTGTTGCTTGTTCGCCAATACCCAGCACAAATATCCGGCTCGCAGGCAATCGATAAAGATACGTTTGTTCCAGCCGTGTTCATATGCGGCAGTCTCGTTCTTTACCACGAGATCAAGGTCGCTCGTGCGCATCGTGCGCACAAAGAAATCTTGCTGTGGATTGGGTTGCGAATAAATTTGCATACAGGTTGGTTTCGGGCAGGCTCTACTTTGACTTACTGGCAAGCTGACGTCGTAAATCCTGCAAATGCGCCCAGGTCTCCCGCTTTAGAATCGGATGGGCGAGCAACGACTGCAGACTATGCGTTGTGGTAATGCGATATGTATCGGTAATGGCCTGTTGCTCGCGCCTGGCGGAGACGTCTGGTTTTAACTCAATAGCATCCGGTAGCAAGGTCGAGAGCTGCGCTGCGAATATCAAGAGATACTGAAAACCATCTCTTTGCTGGCGCATCTTGATATAGCCTAACAGTGCCTGCTTCGCCGCTTGGGCCGGATCACCCTTCATCACCATGCCAGTCTCCAGCGGCCAATTAAAGGCATCTGCCTGGAATGTGGCCGCCTGGCAATCCACTTCCAACGCGCGCAGAATCGCCTTGAGTAATACTATTGTTGTATCTGGCGCCTTTCGCGTTTGTTGAAAAGGTACCTCATCAATCACGGCGAGAGTGTCGTTGATCCGGTAGTACTGCAAGTGAAACCGTAATGCATCCAGCACCTCTGGCAATGGTGCTGATGCAACTGGTGACAGCTCCACTACGGTCGCAGTTGCCACCGCAGCAGTGTGAGTGATTGCGGTTTGTGGTTTGCTCACACGAGCCGCGCGCGGGGCCGGCGTAGCTGCAACCGGCGCGGGCTTTGCAGCGATCACGGCGGCGTTCGTAGTAACTTCGGCTGGACTGGCTACGATGTAGACTGGTGACTGCTTGGCGCCAGCAACTGGCACTCGCGGGAAATACGCCTGTATACCCATCGCCTGCAAATATGCTTGCCGCTGTGTTTCATTCATCAAGGGGGGGGGTGGCACTGGTTGCTTGGATCAGGGCTTGAATATACTCGCTTGCCGCGCGCGCAACAACCAGCATACAGCGAGTTTTCATCACCATGGCAAGGTACATCCATGGGTTTGCCGTTGGCGGCGATTCGTGCTTGAATCCGTCTTCGCCGCGTGAGAGGAAACATAATGAAAGCCATCGTTTGCAACTCCTATGGCCCACCGGAAAATCTACGCCTGCAGGAAGTTGCAGATCCCATTGCTGGTCCGAATGAAGCAGTAGTTGCAGTCTATGCAGCATCACTGAATTTTCCTGATGGATTGCAAATTCAGGGCAAATATCAATTTCAGCCACCCATGCCATTTATTCCTGGATCCGAAGTGGGTGGCATCATCAAATCCATAGGATCAGAACTCACCGGCTTCAAGGTGGGCGACCGGGTAATGGCAACTCCAGGTATTGGTGGTCTCGCGCAACAGGTTGCGGTCAAAGCAGATGCACTGCGCGCCATTCCGGACAATATGGATTTCAAGACCGCGGCCGGATTCGCCATGGTCTATACAACCTCCTATTACGCGCTGAAGCAACGTGCACGCTTGCAATCGGGTGAGACGCTGCTGGTGTTGGGCGCCAGCGGTGGCGTTGGCCTCGCTGCTGTTGAACTCGGCAAGCTGATGGGAGCCCGGGTCATTGCTGCTGCAAGTACGGCCGAGAAACTGGCATTTGTTGATCGCTTACACCCGGATGCATTGCTCAATTACGGCGATGGCGATCTGAAAGAAAAAGTAAAACTGCTCACTGCTGAGCGTGGCGCTGATGTGATTTACGATCCCGTAGGTGGCGATTTGTTTGATCAGAGTTGTCGCAGCATCAACTGGAATGGCCGCCTGCTCGTAGTCGGATTCACCAGCGGTCGCATTCCCGAGTACAAGGCCAATCTGGCGCTGTTAAAAGGTGCATCCATGGTCGGCGTATTCCTTGGACGCTTCCGCAAGGAAGAACCAAAGGAATATGAGCAGAATTTTAAGGAACTGTTAGCAATGTACCGGCAAGGCAAGCTGCGCCCTATCGTTACCGAATCATTTCCGATGACAGATTTTGTCGCCGCGTTCAACGTGTTTACGGAGCGCCGCGTCATGGGCAAGGTGACTCTGCAATTCAATGAGGAACCCTAGGCCGCATGTTATCTGACGCGCAAATCAGGGCAGACCTGGCACAATTGAAGGAGATTGCGGCCGCACATAAAGCGCCGGGCACCGCCTTCGCAACTGCACCCATGGATATCGCCGGTCAGCAGCTGGAAGTGTTCCGTCATATTCCGCGCAATCTTGGTGAAATCTACGCGCTAGCAATGGCGACACCTGCCGCCACATTCCTCGTCTATCAGGAAGAACGCTTCAGTTTTGCTGAGACTCTAACTTTGGCCGCGGCCATGGCAAGGGTATTGCAACAAACCTATGCCATCCAACACGGCGACCGGGTTGCCATTTGTGCGCGCAATTCGCCCGAGTGGTGCATCGCTTACATGGCGATTACGCTGATGGGCGCTGTAGTAGTACCGATGAACTCCTGGTGGCGCAGTGCCGAGCTGGAATATGGCCTGCGCGACAGCGGTGCGCGCTTGATGTTTGCCGATCCAGCTCGCATTGCCCTGGCAACTCCCTGCCTGAAACAGCTCGGCGTCGAAGTTATTGCGATCAAGCCCGAACCCGCATCGCCATATCCGGAATTTTATGCATTGGCTGCCAGCCTGCCACCACTAACTCCGGCAGAAATCATCGCCTGTAACGTGCAACCGGAAGACAACGTTTCCATCATGTATACATCTGGATCTACCGGCGAGCCGAAAGGTGTGTTGTCGACCCATCGCAATATTACCCATGCCCTGTACACCTGGAAATTCATCAAAGAGATTAACGAGATCCTGCGCCCCGAGTTGGTAGAAGAGAATCCGGAGTTTCCCGTGGCAATACTTGCCAATGTACCGCTGTTTCACGTTACCGGCAGCCATGCGCAATTTCTTGCCAGTTTCTTGTACGCACGCAAGTTTGTGATGATGTACAAATGGGACGCAGCGGTCGCATTGCAGTTAATTGAGAAAGAGCGCATCTCGGTATTTCATGGCGTACCCACGATGACCTGGGAACTGATGCAGGCTGAGCAATTTGCGCACACCGACCTGCGCAGTCTGCGCGCTGTACAAAGCGGTGGAGCTCCCCGTCCGCCGGAACACCTCAGCCTGATGCTGCAACGCTTTCCGGACCGGGCCTTACCGGGACTGGGTTACGGGCTTACCGAAACGAATGCTATTGGCGCCATCATCACCGGTGATTTTTACAAGGCGCGACCGAACAGCACCGGTCGTCCGAGTCCGCCAGTTACTACCATTAAAATCAGTGATGAGGCCGGCAACAGCCTGCCGGAAGGCGCAATTGGCGAGATCTGCATCAAGGGGCCAACTGTTATGAAGGGCTACTGGAACAAGCCCGCCGAGAGCGCCGCAGTGATTCGGGATGGCTGGTTCTATTCAGGCGATATCGGGATGCTGGATGAATGCGGATTCCTGATTATCATCGATCGAGCCAAGGATATTGTGATTCGCGGCGGCGAAAATATCGGTTGCGCCGAGGTGGAATACGCCATCAGTGAACACCCTGCTGTAAATGAGGTATCGGTATACGGTATCCCTGATATTCGTCTGGGCGAAGTTCCCTGCGCCACGGTGATGCTCAAACCCGGACGCCAGCTCGACACTGCCGAATTGCTTGGCTTCCTGCAGACCCGTATCGCCAGCTTCAAGATACCCCATAAAGTGTTCTTCCAGTATGAACAGCTGCCCAGAATCGCCTCCGGCAAGATCGCCAAGAAAGAACTGCGCCAGCTGTCTATAGCCGCCCTCACCGTTTCCTGAACCCCTGCTTTCTGGCAGTGCCTGGCAAGCCATAGCGGGTACGTAAAAATCCTGCAAATCCCTCTTGAATTTGTTTACGAATACTTTTATATAGGGCCTGCGCGTGGGCAGGCGGGTCCATTAAATCTGCCTGGCCATAAATGCCGGTTTTGACACAGGCTTAAACCGGCAAAATCAACCGAAAAAAAACTGCAGATTTGTGCCGTAAATAACGATATTCAGGAATTGAGGCTGTTCAAGTTTAACGTTAAATTTAGTGACGAAGAGTAAAGCCATGAAAGAACAGAAATGGGATGACACCGCCGGCAGCACGAAAGAATTCATCGAGGCCACCGCGATCATTGCAGATGACGACGCCGAGGATCGAATTTCCGTGGCTCCTGACAAGACGCGCGTTACGGAATTGCGCCGCCGTATCGAAGAGCGCATGGACAGTAAACGCATTGAACGCCAATTTGAGTACGATCTTGACCGTGATATTGAGTTCGACTTGAAAGAAGAGCCTAGCGACAACCTGCAATAGAGAAAGCTGCGATTTCTGCGGCGCCTGGAGAGTAGTATCGAGCGGCTTTAGAGGGCCGTACCAGTTCATCCCGGATCACGCCGCAGCTGGCTCGTAACCCGCCCTTAAAATCGCCGCAACAATTTCTATCTTACCCTTCCCAAGCTTAGTATGATCGAGGGCCTCGCTCCCTGCGGATTTCTTGAAATGACCTACTGTGTCGCCATCGCTGTCAACGCCGGATTGGTGTTTTGTTCTGATTCCCTTACCAATGCCGGTATTGATCAGATATCGACATACAGCAAGATGTTTGAGTTTGGTATTGAAGGCGAACGGCAGTTTGTCATCCTCACCGCCGGCAATCTGGCAACCACCCAGGCAACGATCGCGCGCCTGAAATTCGACATAAAGAATCGTGCCAGCACAAATCTGTACAACGTGAGCACCATCGAGGATGCGGCTGATTACCTCGGTGAAATAAGTCGCTTGCAGCAAGCCAAACACAGCACCAAGACGGGCAGTTTTGAAGCGTCCTTTATTATGGGCGGGCAGATAGGCCAGGGACGACCGGAAATTATTCTGGTCTATCCGGAAGGCAATCACATTACCACGTCATCGGATACACCCTACCTGCAAATCGGCGAGAGCAAATACGGTAAACCCATTCTGGATCGCATCCTGACACCAGGGCTGGATCTCGACACCTGCGCGATGTGCGCACTCGTTTCCATGGATTCCACATTACGCAGTAATCTGAGTGTGGGTCCCCCAGTCGACGTACTGATTTACAACCGCGGTTCACTGGCGCTGAATAATCACCATCGATTCGAACACGACAGCGAATTCTTGCGCGACGTCAAACGCACCTGGGATGGACTCTTGAAGGATGCATTCAGGCAGATGCCATCACTGTCCTGGGCGGCTAACTGGGATAAATCAGGTCGTGCACGAAGCGAAGCTTCCGGAGAGTAAGTTCGGACAGCACAAACGGATACGCATCTTCCAGTCCCATACTGCGGTTCAGCGCATTCAGCAACACGGTTAACTCTGACCACTTCGTCAACGTTTCATCGAAAATACCAAATCGAATCGAACCCTGGTGCAAGCCATAATCTTTGGCCGTTTCCAGCGTATCAATCATGTGCAGATAGTGCGCCCATACTTCAGCCCAGTCTTCCAGCGGATGCGACTGCGCATAGTGGCTGATCATATCCGGATCATGGGCGAGCAGATGTTTATTGCAGTAGTACTTGCTCAGCGCCTCGCTATAGCTCGGGGTTTCGTCGCCAAATAAATGGCGAAACTGTTGCAGCAAATCGTCATTGTTAATTAATTTATTGTAGTAATAGTGGCCGCTCTCGTGGCGAAAATGCCCTAGCACAGTGCGATAGAGTTCACCATTGAATTGCTGTGAGATGGCACGATTCACCAGGTCTGCTTCGGCGATATTAATCGTGATTAGTCCATTGAGATGTCCAGTTGTAACCAACTCTTCGCTCACTGCCGGATTCGTACGCTGGTCTTCACTAAACTGAAATGCCAGTCCTTGCGGATCTGCATCCCTGCCCACGATCGGCAGACTCAAGCGCAACAATGAATACAGCAGTCGGCGCTTGGCGTTTTCCAGACTCTGCCACCAGAGCCGCCGCGTCGACTGCATAACGTTTGGAATCGTTACATTGAGCTTGCAGGAAATGCAGTAGGTGCTGAGCGTACCCTCGACCAGCCAGTTGCACACCGCGAAGTTGATTGCGTTATTGCACAGCAGCGGCAATCCAGACGCCAACGCCGATGCGGGCGAATTCGCTGCCGGTAGCATCTGCATGGTGGCCGGATCAAATCCGACCAATTCGCCACATTGAAGGCACACCGTATTCTCGAAGAATAACGTGTTGCCACACGTGCACATAAAATTTTTCATAGCTATCTTGAGAGTTTAAACCAGAGGATGCTGCCTATTTCTGCAGAAACCAAGAATCCGCGATCGCTTTGTGAATGGCGCCAATTTCAATTTGTAAATCGTCGATAAACTGGAACAGACCATCACCCAGTAATTTTTCAATATTGGCGTGCTTGATAGCTCTATAGGTCTTTGCGATCTGGGCCAACGACTTGGAATGATTCGGCAGTTCATCTACCACGCTACTCAGTTGCGAGATGCAATGTGCCAATGACCTGGGGAATTCATCATTCTGTAGCAGGAAAATCACCACGTCTTCCGCATTCACGCGATCTTTTACGTGTTGGCGATACATCTGGTAGGCACTCATTGAGCGCAGGATGTTCATCCACAGAATATTGGTAAGCGGTTCATCCGCTTGTATCGAACTCTGACTACTTACCAGCAAATTGCTGGAACCGACATCCACGATACGCGTCGTCATATCGGCGCGTTCCAGGTCGCGCCCAAGGCGCACGAAACTGTAGGCGTCATTATGGCTCATGGTGCCAGCCATCAAGCCAGTGAGCTGCTGACAACTCGTTATAATCTTTTCGAACAGCTGGTGCCGTGGTCCACGGGAGACGCCTTGCGCCAGATTCTCTTTTGCATAAAAGTACAACTCATTGATCTGTTCGAAGGCTTCGGTGGGCATTATCTCGCGCGTGGTGCGCGCATTTTCTCTGGCTGCTGCCAACATGTTAATGATGGAAATGCCATTGTCTTCCGACAACAGGAACTTCATCACGTTGCGTTCTATGGGCTGGCGCCCGGTCGCGTCAAATATTTCGTGCGTACCGGTGATATGCACCAATGAATGCCAACCAAGTTTGGTGCCTTTCGGAAGGTCCATGAGCAATGTGGAAAACACGTCGAGCAGACGTGCGGTATTCTCTATTCGCTCCAGATACCGGGCCTGCCAATACACTCGTTCTGCGACTCTGGATAACATGCTTAGTTACTCATATCCCACAATCCAGGTGTCTTTGCTGCCGCCACCCTGCGAGGAATTTACAATATAGGAGCCTTTCACCATCGCCACTCTGGTGAGTCCGCCTGCAGTTACGTAGGACTTGTCCGCCTGCAGCACGAAGGGTCGCAAGTCGACATGGCGCGGCTCGACGCCGCGGTCACCGAGAATGGGCACTGTCGATAATGAAATCAATGGTTGTGCCATATAGTTGCGCGGGTCCGCCTTGATCTTGCGGGCAAATTCCTCACGCTCTTTCTTCGTGGACTGCGGCCCCATCAACATGCCGTAGCCACCGGATTCATTCGCCGGCTTCACTACCAGCTTGTCCAGATTCTGCAACACATGTTGACACTCGGTCTTGTCGGTACACATAAAGCTGGTCACATTGGGCAGTATCGGATCTTCACCGAGGTAGTATTTCACCAACTTCGGCACGTAGGTATAAATCACCTTGTCATCGGCAACGCCAGCGCCCGGGGCATTGGCCAGGGCTACGTTGCCCTTCACCCAGGATTTGAACAGGCCTGGTACACCGAGAATAGAATCCTTGTTGAACACTGTTGGATCCAGGAACAGATCATCGATGCGGCGATAGATAACATCTACCTGTGCCAGTCCATCGATCGTGCGCATGAACACCTTGTCTTTTTCGACAACCAGATCCCCACCCTCGACCAGCTCGGCGCCCATGCGCTGTGCCAGGAATGAATGTTCGAAGTACGCGGAATTGTAGATACCCGGCGTCAGCACGACGACCTCAGGATACTCACTGGTGCGGGGAGAAATGGCGGCCAGCGTGTCAAACAGCTGGTCAGGATAATTCTGCACAGGGCTTATGTTGTAATTTTCAAACAGCTCCGGAAAAACGCGCTTGGTTACGCGGCGATTCTCCAGCATATAAGACACGCCAGAGGGAACCCGCAGATTATCTTCCAGCACATAAAACAAACCATCGCTGTCACGAATCAGGTCGGTACCACAAACGTGTGCCCACACTCCGTAGCGTGGCTTGATGCCCAAACACTGCTTGCGAAAGTTGGTGGAATTGAGAATCAATTCCTTCGGAATTATCTTGTCTTTAAAAACTTTCTGATCGTTATAGATGTCATTGATAAAGCAGTTGAGTGCTCGCAGGCGTTGCTGCAAACCTTTGCTGGTATATTCCCATTCCTTGGCAGCGATCACACGCGGGATAATATCAAACGGCCATTCACGGTCGATGTTGCCAGCATCACTATAGACCGTGAATGAAATGCCCATGGTCTTGATGGCTAATTCAGCAGCGAGTTTTTTTTCAGTGAGCTCAGCGTGCGTCAGGGACTTGAGATAGTTTGCCAGTTGGCGCGCAGGCGGTCGAGGGGCGCCTTGCGCACTAATTATCTCGTCGTAGAACTTGCCAGGGTCGTAAGTTTTCCAATTAATTCGCATGCAACAACCTGAAAGACTTTGGTTTAGTGCTTTTAAGCAATACTACTATGCGATTCTCGATCAGAACTGATAAATATGTTGCTGATGTTGGGGGTTCGCACCTTATCAAGCGATTTTCAGGATCAATAAGCTTGAACTACGTTAATGTATTCCAGACACAGTAGCAACTCACACCGATTAATATGTTGCCCGACCGCTGTCACCTACAGTGGCGAGTCTTCAGATAATCTTGAATTCCAATGAGCCGACTCTTTCGATTTCAGCATGCACCTTGTCACCCGGTTTTAATTCCGACACGCCTGCAGGTGTGCCGGTAAAAATCAGATCTCCAGTTTTAAGTTCGAAGTAACGTGACAACTCACAGATAATTTCCGCTACTGACCAGATCATTTCATTCAGATTGGCTTGTTGGCGAAGCGCTCCATTTACTGAAAGGGAAATACTGCAATTATGCGGATGCGAAAGCAGATTGCTCAACGGATTGATCGGCGAGATCGGCGCAGATTGATCGAAACCTTTTGCCGTGTCCCAGGGCCTGCCCTGCTTCTTCGCCACGGCTTGCAAATCGCGGCGCGTGAGATCCACACCAACTGCATAACCGAAGACACATTGCAGCGCTTCTTCCGGATTTATATTCTTGCCGCCATGGGCCAATGCCACCACCAATTCCACTTCGTGGTGCACTTCTTTGGTTGCCTGGGGATAGGCTACCGACTGATTCTCAATGACTATCGCATCGGCTGGTTTGCTAAAGAATAATGGCGGTTCAGATATTGGATCTCCGCCCATTTCCTTCACATGATCACTGTAGTTACGGCCAACACAGTAAATCCGATGCACCGGATAAACCTGCGAGCTGCCGCACAACGGTACTACGGGTAACTTACCGGGCGCGAATACATATTCCATTTCATTTCACTCCGAAGTTTGGTTAGAGCCACACCCTAACATTCTATATAAGTCATCGTTACTTGCCTGCTGCAAATCAGGCAGTAAATCCAGACTGCTTATTTTCTGCAATTGCTCGAGAGAAGTTCTGTAGTCACAGAACCCACTGTGCTGTGCCGATGCGGCCGGGAAGACAAATGCGGCATGCTCGAGATTGGTCGCCACCAATTTGAAGAACGCTACCGGACTGTTTGCTATGTCCACTGGCGCATCGGTGCCAACTACACTGCCATAGAGCGGACCACTTACCACGAACACTGCGCCGGTGCGATCTGCCAATTCATTCACCGCCTGATCGAGCCTCGACCACGGGCCGAGCCGAAGCGCCACCGGAATTGGCGCCATGTTGCTCAGATAATTCAAATCATCCCAAAATGGGGTTCCCGCAAAACTGCTCATGGGTACAAGTCGACCCCGGTCCTGGGGATTTACTATGAGCTCGTTGGTTCGATAATCCCGATCTTGCAGGTTACTGATATCTGGCTGCACAAAGCGGGGCGCTTCATCAATTGCCAGCGGCAGCTGCTGCGATAGCAACTCATCGGCCAGCCATGCACGCGGCAACAACGAAGCCACACCGACAGTATCTGTCAGAACGCGATAGGCAACCCAGTCAGCGAGTCCATTCTGATAGTTAATTGATGCGGCAAATAAATGTCGAACCACAATGTCATTCGCTGCTGGCGCACCAGCCGGACAGCCCGCGAGACAATGCCCGATATGCACCGTTTGCGCCGAAAGCTGCTGCATTACCAGCGCCAACAGCAGGCAATTACCCCATCGGATACAAGATATCAGCGTGCACCTCATTGCATTGTCTCAACACATCATCACTGAGTTTAACATCCAATGCCGCCAGCGTTTCCGTCAACTGGTCTGCGGATCTAGCCCCAATAATTGTCGACGCCACAAAATCAAAATTCATGCTCCATGCCGTGGCCAGGGTGACAGGTGACATACCTGCGGCACTGGCGATCTGGAGATATCTTGCAGTAGATGCCAGGCTTGCCTCGTTGACGAAGCGAGCCGCCATGGCCTTCTGGCGCGGATTTTCATCGTAGTAGTAATCGCCGAAGCGACAATTGCGTGGCATCTCTTTTTGATTGTACTTGCCACTCAATACACCACCGGCAAGCGGTGAATACGGCAACAGCGATACTTGTTCCTTGCGACAGACGTTGGCCAACTCATCGAGGAAACGGCGACTCAGCAGGGAAAAGTTATTCTGGATCGACTGAAATCTGGCCAGACCTTCGTAGTCAGCCACCGTATTGGCCTTCGTGAGCCCGTATGCATTTTCATTGGAGGTGCCGAGATAACGCACCTTGCCAGATTCTACCAGGCGATCCAGAGCGATCATGGATTCTTCAATTGGCACCACCGTGTCCGGCCAATGCACCTGATACAGATCGATATAATCCACACCCAAGCGTTGCAGACTGCCTTCAATCGCAGCCTCGATATGATGCCGATCGATTGCAGTCAAACCGGCGCGTATTGGCGGTACAAACCATCCCGATGCCGCGCCTGCCACCTTGGTAGCAATAATCAGGGAGTCCCGCTTTTTGGTCTTGATCCACTCGCCAAATATTTTCTCAGTCAAGCCGACCAATGCGGCCGTGGGCGGGACCGGATAGACTTCGGCCGTGTCATAAAAATTGATGCCGCGGTCAAATGCAGTATCCAGAATCTTGAATGCTGCCTTTTTGTCGCTCCAGGTACCGAAGCTCATCGTGCCCATACAGATTGGGGAAACCCGCAATCCACTTTTGCCTATATAACGATACTCCATACTACTCCCTTGTATTAAGACCTGCTTCCGGTCTTAGGCTAATGGTGCACACTCGTTGCCCAGATAACCTCCGCCACCGCAATAACTCGCGTCCTGTAATTGAATATGAATGCCATCTGGATCGGAGCAATACACTTCCGGTGTCCCGCCCTCGACTCCGCCGCGATTGGGCATGCGCATACTCACCCAATGGGAAAGTGGCGGCGCATCGTTGCCGCTGCTGACACCGGTCAATCCGTAGTCAGTGAGTTTGGCCAGAATGCCATCCACTGAAAAATCTTCGACACTGAAACAGGTATGATCGATGCGACCCGGCTGCGTCGGCGCACCTTCCTGATTACCGCCAACATACATGAGAAACTGAATACCGTCACCAACTCCAATAATGGGCGACGTGGGACCTTGATACGCCTGAAACTGTTTACCGAATACGCGCGTATAAAATTCATTGGCTCGCGCATTGTTCGCCAGACGATTGGTGAAATGACTCAGATCAAGCAGCTTGAACATACCGCTGGCAGACGCCGGCTCGACGCGATCACATGCCTCACCCTGGGGGCCGGAACCGCCACAAAATTGTGCTGACGTCAGTTGATACACAATGCCTTCAACATCGGCAAAGAACAGCTCTGTAGTATCGCCTCGGGTCACTGTCCACGAGCGCATGGCATGCTCCAGAGTTGCTGTTCCAGACGTGGGTGCCATGGCCGGGCTAATGCCAAAAGCTTGCAACTGTGACTGCACGCTTGCCACTGCAAAATTCGCCACACTCAAACCGATGTGGGTGAAGCCGGGTTGTTGGCCGGCCTGCATTGGCGACAGGGAAAAGAAGCGCGGACCGGGGCCAATGCGCAAGCACACGGTATCGCCCTGCCGTGCCTGCACCGCCGCTCCGAATAAATCCTGATAAAACGCGACCGAGCGCGCCACATCAGCAACGCACATATTGAAGCTATGCAGTTTCTGCACAGCGATTGGCGCTGGCGACCCCTGTGCGAACAGACCTGGTGCAAAGACGAGTGCTGGTAGTGCTTGCAGCAGAGTGCGGCGGGTAGTATTGAGAGGACCTGTGGGATTTCTGGATGAAGGGTGACTGGTTATTTTCATTACAATGCACTCGCAGCTGAGGAATGCATACATCATAGCGATTCGCGTGCATTACCGTCCAGCTTGATGCTGCTGGACTATGGCGTTTGTTCCAGCCGGCCAATCTCACTTACCCAACGCTCCATACCGCCCTGCATATGCGCGATGTTATCCATTCCCATGAGCTGCAGAGTTTGCGCTGCCAGCGCCGAGCGCCAACCCTTGTTGCAATACAGGATAATCTCACCGGCCTGATCAAACTCGTGACGATAATAGGGGCTCTCCGGATCAATCCAGAATTCCAGCATACCCCTGGGCACATGCAGCGCACCTGGAATCTTGCCTTCCCGCTTCACTTCTCGAACATCGCGCAGGTCCACTAACAAGACGCCGGGTGTTTGCAATTTGGCATCCACCTGCAGCGGAGTCAGCGCCACCACCTGGCTCTCGGCTTCCGCCACCAATTGCTTGTAGCCCTTGCTGATAGGCATGGGCTTACTCCTGACCGGCGCTGCTGCGATAAACCTTGCTGGATATAGACATAACGCGACTCCCAAAGCGGATACAAAAGAGGGGAAACAATAAAAAAAGACCTGACAGTGGCCAAAACTTAAATCAGTTACCCGTATTTGGCAAGCCAGCCTCCTGCTGTTTCAGGTTTGCGCTATACTGCCACTACCTGAAAAACAACTGGCAGGAGCAAACCATGAACGACCAAGAATTTCGCCTGGTATTGCGAGCGCAACGGCAAATCACCCGCGAAGCAGCCATGCGCTCCTTTCTGATCGCTGGCGTACTGTTCTGCGCAGGCTTGCGCCTGCTGGGTATCGAGCTGCAGTTCCTGTACCTGCTTCTATTTATAGTGGCGTTTATTTCCCTGGTGCTGACCTCGGACATGTTTGCCAGTATCGGGCTCGTGTCAAAGAAAGATCTGGTCAAGGTTATCGAAACACACATCCACGCCAACCCGGAAATGCTGGCCCGCTACTCCAGTCTGCGCAACAAGCTTTGAGTGTGCAGCGTTTCGGAGCAGTGGGCGCTGGCGCCGCTCAGGTATGGACTGGCACTGGCTTGATTACAGCCCAACGTACCCCGCGGCCAATGCCTCTACCCAGATCCCCAATTCCAGTCAGGTAACCTGGTAGCGCTGCGGCCATCAGGGCGACACCGACCAGGCAATCGTTTGCGGAAATTCGATACCAGCGACTGCAGGCATCGCGTTGAAAGAACAGAGTGAGAGGACTGGCGGTAATAGCAGACGCGAGCTGCTGAGTGTTGAATATTGCATGGCAGGTGCTCTGTTTTAATTCTTATGGACTTCTTGTCAGGACTGCACTCAGTACTGCTTATACAGTACTGCTTATACAGTACGGCGTATTAACCTGGCACCTGCAACAATTAAAAAGCCAGCTAATCTGCATAAAGACTCGCTGGCTTGATTGGCGACGACTATTACGATTAGCGCGTAACTGTGACCATCAGGTTTTGGTAACTGAACATGGAGCCATCGCTGGCGACGCCGCGCAATACATATTCACCAGGTTCATCGAAGGTGACTTCGGCGGTCCATCTGCCATCTGCTGGTGGTTCTGGAATGGTGAAAGGTGGCGACCACGCCGAATTCCCATACATGCGCGTGTCGGTATAAGTCTTCATTTGTGCGGGTACGAATTTTACTTGCTCCGCTGGACCGCGATAGACCGACCAAGCGAAGCGTAAGCCAGGTCCGCTCATGGCGACGATTGATGCCGGCGGGCGGTACAGACGTTCGAGATTGTCATTCAAGCGTGGCGCCGGACGCGGCGGCGGATAATTGTCAGGATCGCTGGCGTGCACGGCGACACTTAGCGGTTGACCTACTTTCACGCTGCGTCGATTCTCGCCCTCAATGCGCAAATCCGGAGAAATGTTGTCGCGCAGTGCATCACTCAGACTGCCGAAGTTGCCACCAATCTCCGTAGAAATCACCTGCGGATCGATCGCGTAATCTGGCTTCAATGTGCCATAGGCACGCAGCGTTTGACCCTGGGTCTGCAAGGTCCAAACCATTTCCCGCTCACCGAAATCTGCGGGGACATCGATCGTAAACAGGAATGGATTGCGGCGCGGATAGAAATGAGTCGGTTGGCCCTGATCGGCTTGGGCAAAATCAAACCCATCCACGCTCAGATCATTCAGCGCACCTTCCTCCACTACGGAGAAATAGTTTGCAGAACCAATGGGCACATTAAATGTCTGCTCCCAGTTGGAATTCATATAACCATAGAACAACTTGAAGCTGCCGTCTTCGTTTTCCCACCAACCTTCATAGGCAGGTGAGGTGATTTCCCCGCGTAACTCCATAAACCGTTGCTGGGCTTGAGCCGCTGGCAACCAGATCATCAGGGCCAGCGCTGGAACGAGTGCCAATTTCGAATACTGCATAATTCGATTTTCCTGAACTCCCATGACTAATCATTTCCTTGCGCTAAAGACTGGGCATCACTCATGTATTCGGGCGCCCAACACATTGGACAGCCGACGTCATACGCATTGCGATCTCCCATCTTCGCGCGGCGCACGGCCATTTCTTCCCGGAATTGTTCTTCAGTCAAGGTTACTGAATAGCCAAGATCGATAAACATGTTCGACACGGAGCGACGACCACCGCCTGCCCAGTTTCTGGGATCCGCAAGATTTGGATTTGCCGTAGTCGTATCCAGATACCCAATCGTGTGCAGGATCGTGCCTTTTGGTAACAACGGCGCGGCATCGTCTTCATACACGTATTGCTTCACCCAATTGTGATCGTAGCCAACACAGTTCAGTGTGAACTGGTTGTGACCCCAGATCGCTTCCATGCACATACGCACACCGGGTGCATGCAGGTGCGGTTCGAAAGCGATGATCTTGGTGTGCTCATCCAGCACTACGTAGTTATGGAACTCCTGATTCGCCTTGTTTGGCAACACATCGATGTCGATGCCATTACCGGTGCGGGGACCACGATCGCTGTATTGCGGCTGGTAACCCACTGGGAAAAACTTGATGCCGAATTCCAGATAGGCCGAGGTTGCACGACCATTGGAATGCATATGCGTGGCACCGAGTGACAGCGCAGAATTAGCGGCCAGCAGGCGACCGGCTTTTTCCGGGAAGATGTCTGCGTTGCGACCCACTTCATGAATCGGCCAGCTTACTTCTTCGCCTTCTATCTCGTTACCATCCGCACTGAGGCGGCCGCTGGTATAGGTCAAGTGATGCACGACATAGCGCCCGCCGACCGTACCATTGCCAGCATCCGCTGGAATATCATTCACTTCCCGTACTTCGATGGCTTCCACATAGCGATCTTCGGTCAATCCGGTTGGTACCAGGCCAATATCTCCCCACCAGTCGGGTCCGAGCGCGGGACGTGAAAAGTCCCTGGATCGCAGCACTAATTCCGGTTCACCAATTGACCACTCATCGCTGTCAGAGAAAACCAGTAGTGGTGGCTCATTGTCCGGATTGCCGCGCGGGGCACCGTTGTTGACCCAGGCCTGGATCATCGCGAGATCGAGGTCACTCAGGGAATAGTCATTTACGAATTCGGTAATGCCGATGTTTTTCTCGAGGAAGAATGGCGGCATTGCACCCATGCGATCCCGGATCGACGTGCGATAACTGATGACGGGTGCCCAGGGTCGTACCTGATCGTAGGTCATCAGCACCATCGGTCCGCCGCCACCGGGGCGATGACAGCTCTGGCAGCTGCGCTGCAAGATCGGCGCGATATGGTCGGCAAAAGTGATGCTGTCAGCCTGCATGCCAAAATCGGCAATGTCATAATAGTGTGGCTGGTGATTGGCCACGCTGGCATCGTGCGGCTGGGCCAGGGCGACCACTGGTAATGTCATTAACACAGCTGTAAACAGGGAAGTGACTGACTTAAGCATGACCGAATCCTCTTTTTATAAATGTTCGCTAATTGTTCGCCAAGCTGATCGAGAACTAGTTTTCAAATTAAGCGCGGATAGCACTGTAAATCGTGGTCTGAAGTATATGTCCGGCACTGCTGGAAAGCCACAGTCGCCGCCCGACAGCAGCCTCTGCTTATCGATATTTAGCCTGTTCCAAAAGGCGCCATAAATTGAAACTCGAGAAAGTGTGGAGAAAAGTATCAGTCTGGCAGGGCAAACGCCGTCAGCGTGGTTCCTGCCGGAATCAGCACTAGCTGCTTTCCGTCCAGCATAAACGTCATCGAGGCCGCTCCCCAGATGCGCGAACCAGTCTGGTAATGCCACAAATTCTCACCGGTGGCCGCGTTGAAAGCCATGAAATTGCCTTCGTGATCACCGGCGAACACGAGGCCAGCCGCGGTGGTCATGACACCCCCAAAAGTCGGCGACGGATAGGCGAATTCCCAGCGTAACTCACCGGTAGCCACATCCAGCGCGCGCAGGGCACCTGAACCCGCGGCACCATCGATAAAAACGACGCCACCAAAATTGGCCTGGCCTGGCGCGGATTGTGGTGCTTCCGGCACGAAGGTAGCGCAGGTTTCGCGGGCGGTCAGAATGAAGAGATTCAAATCAGGATAGAACGAGGGCGGCATGAAATTGGTCGAACCCCAGGGGTCGGGCACGCAACCCTTGCTGCCGTCATTCAAAATAATCGGCCGGCCATCGGCACCAATTTCCCGCGCCCAGCTGGTGGCAGTGAACGGCGTGCCCTGCAATAACTCACCGGAGACGCGATCGAGCACATAGAAAAAGCCATTGCGATTGCCCACCATGACCACGGCCCGCGGCTGTCCCTGCCAGCTAATATCAGCCAGCACTGGCATGTGATTGGAATCCCAGTCATTCAAGTCATGGGGCGTGAACTGGTAATGCCAGCGCAATTTGCCGGTGCCCGCTTCCAGCGCCACCAGCGAATTGGAATACAGATTGTCACCCGGCCGCTGGTCACCGTAATAATCCGGGTTGGGATTGCCCACGCCCCAGTAAATCAGGTCCAGCTCTGGATCATAGCTGCCATTCATCCAGGTGCCACCGCCGCCGCGAGCGAGGATCTCAGGATCATTCGGCCAGGTCTCACTGCCCGCTTCACCAGGGCCAGGTATGGTATTGAAACGCCACAGGCGCTCGCCAGTGGCCGGCGCGTAGGCATCGATGAATCCACGCGTCGCATATTCGCCACCGGAGATGCCGACGATGACTTTGTCATCCAGCACCAGCGGCGCCAGTGTGGCGGCATAGCCCACTTTATAATCCGCCAGTACCACGTCCCACAATATATCCCCAGTGCGCCGGTCCATCGCCAGCAAATGCGCATCCAGAGTGACCATGAACAGGGTCTCCCCGAGCATGCCAAAGCCACGATTTACCGGCGCACTGGAGCCGTAAGTCAAATCATTGGGCAGGTTGCGCCGGTATTGCCAAAACGCCCGTCCCGATTTCGCGTCAATCGCCCAGGCATAGTTGTTGGAGCCGGTAACATAGAGCACGCCGTCATCTGCCAGTGGCGTGGTCTCAAAGCCACGACCACGAGTTGTGGTATCGGTTTGGAAAGTCCAGAGCGGACGCAACTGCGCCACATTCTCTGGCGTGATTTGCTGCAGGGGTGAATGGCGCTTGCCACTGTAGTCCCCGGAATAAGTCAGCCAGCGCTCCGGATCAGCAAAACCCTGCAAAATGTCATCATAGCTCGGACCAGTCTGCGCCTGCGCGCCGACCGCAGTTGCCCATGTCAGCAATGTCACCAACAGCAAACCGAGATGTCGCCGCAGCATGTGCTGACCATTGTTGCCAAGCCCTATTCGCTTCGTTATCACTGCTGCACCTGTAAGTAAGTCAGAAGGTTTTCAATATCAGCATCACTCAGCATGCCAGGATTAAATGCCGGCATCAGCGACTCGGGCTGTCGTTCTATGGTCTGCAGGGAGGTTTTGCTGAAGCCGCGTAACTGCTGATTTGAATCCATGATCTGCAGGGAAAAAGCATCTTCACTCTTGATCGTGCCCTGCATACGCGCCCCGGCTGCGTTAGTAATCAGCACCGGTCGATAGCCATCGGCAATGACCACTGTGGGATTGCGAATGGACTCCACCAGGGCAGCATAGGAACGACGCGCGGTCACACGACTCAGATCAGGACCAAGACTGCCACCGCTACCGGCCGCGCGGTGGCAGCGCGCGCAATTGGCACCGAATAATTCGCGACCCAGTTCTGCGCTGCCAGTCAGCGCACGGTTAGTACCGGAGACAGCAATACTCTTGAGATAGGACACCAGCATCCACACTTCCGGGTCGGGAAAACTGTGGGGCGGCATGATGCTGCCAGCAATGCCATTGCGGATGGTGTCGAATACAGCATTGTCAGAGAGTTCGCGCGCACTCCACATCAGGGTCAGATCTGGTGCGTCGATACTGGCAATGCCCTTCCCATCAGCACCATGACAAGTTGCACATTGGGCCCGAAAGATCACCCCGCCGGCATAAGGGGCGCGAGGATCAGCTTCGAAGGGATTGGACTGCTGTGACCAGGCTGGTGCCATACCCAGCAGCATTGTGGTCGTAATCAGCAAGGCTGGAAAATTGTGGCGGTGCTCTTTATGTAAGCCTGATTGGTTATGCAAGCGCGATTCTTTATGCAAGCGCGATTGGTTATGCAAGCGCGGTTCGTTATGCAAGCGCAGTTTTTTATGTAAGCGCAGCTTTTGCAACAGCATGCTGAAGAAGAACATTTTTTTGCAGGTCATGGTCGCAGCACTTCTCTTGGGGAATTTGCGCTTTTTATTCTTAGCCTGACATGGCCTGAGACAGGCTCCAGGGCCGAGCATACCATCATAGCCAGTAATGGGGACAGTAGCGCTGGCGAATTGACACGGGCTGACGTTTGTTATATTGCTAGGCTTGCTCGAAGTACACATTCAATAACAGAGCGCGCGAAGGGTATTCCTATGAACGACATCAATAACAAGCACAGTAACAAGAACAGCAAGCTGCAAATGTCTGCCCCACTGCAAATTTTTACCTCGGTATGTGCCGCTATGGCATTAGGCTGGGTGATACTCGGCACGCAGTCCAACCTGAGTTCTGCCCAGCAGAGCAATTTTATGGGCGGTGCGCCGCGTACTGAAAACAGCGATGCCATCAGCACCTTGCGTCTGGTGTTTCCGGCCGGCGTGCGCTCGAACTGGCATTCACATAGCTGGGGTCAATTGCTGATGATCGAAAGTGGGCGCGGCCTGACTCAGGACCGCGGCGGTCCGTTAATGGAAATTCACCCCGGGGAACCCTGGTGGACTCCGGCAGGCAGGGAACACTGGCATGGTGCCCATCCTGAGGAAGACGTATTGCAGCTCACCATCTATGAAGGTACCGTTAACTGGCTCGAGCCAGTAACTGATGAGGTCTATCGCGCGACTCCACAGCGCCCCTGATATTAGTCAGTTGTACTTATCGAAAGCTGCACCGGCCTGCCGGTGCAGCTTTTTTGTTGCGCGCAACAATCATATACTGCCCGTGCATTCTGCAAGCCTGAGGGGAATATCTATGCGCGGCCACCTACTGAAACTACTCACCGCAGTCACCAGTGTCATTTTATTGCAGAATTGCAGCGAACCAGAGGCGCCGCTGCCGCAGCTAAGCTTTGAAGAAACCCTGCAGCTGCAACTCATTGAAGCCGAACCCGGCGCCGTGATTACAATTCCTGCCGGCACCCATGCATTAACCCGCAGCCTTTCATTGAACGTACCCGGAGTCACTATTCGCGGCATGGGTATGGACAGCTCCATTCTCTCTTTCAAAAATCAAATACAGGGCGCGGAAGGATTGCTGGTCAGCGCCAATGATTTCACCATTGAAGACCTCGCCATTGAAGATACTATCGGCGACGCCCTCAAGATCAATGACAGCACCAACGTCACAATTCGCCGCGTGCGCACTGAGTGGACTGGAGGTGCACTCACCAGCAACGGTGCCTACGGTATCTACCCGGTGCAATCGCGCAACGTGCTGATCGATGGCGCAGTTGCCATTGGCGCCTCTGATGCTGGTATCTATGTGGGCCAATCCACCCAGATTATCGTGCGCAATTCCCGCGCCGAATTGAATGTGGCTGGCATCGAGATCGAGAACTCTACCTTTGCCGATGTGCATGACAACATCGCCACCAACAACACCGGCGGTATTCTGGTATTCGATCTACCAAACTTGCCGGTACAGGGTGGCCGCAATACGCGGGTGTTCAACAACCAGATTATCAACAACAACACCGCTAATTTTGCCCCGGAAGGCAATATCGTCGGCACCGTGCCCGCGGGTACCGGCATGATGATTCTCGCCAACGACAACATCGAAGTATTTGGCAACAGCTTCACGGACAACAACAGCGCCAACGTGCTGATCGTGAGCTATCACATCACCGGCCTGCCGATTGACGACGCGAATTACGACCCGTTTCCCGAGTCCATCTTCATCCACGACAATCAATTCAGTGGCGGCGGCACCGCTCCGGATTCCGAACCACTGGCGCTGTTGCAGGCGGCGACCCAGCAACCCATACCAGATATCGTATGGGATGGTACAGTAGCGCCTGACAAGCAAGCAGCAGACATCCTGTGCCTGCGCAACAATGGTGAACAGACTTTTGCGAATCTGGATGCAAGCAACGCTTTTGCAGCGCCGAGCTTCGACAGTAGTCCGCACGATTGTGCTCTGCCAAATCTTTCTGTGATCTCACTCAGCTCAGCCCAGTAATGGCGTCCGCATGCTGGCGACCGGCGCTGACAGCAATAACACTGCTGACGGCACTGTACGCTTGCGCTCCGCAGGCACCGGTGTTTCATGCCAGCGGCAGTCCAGTGCGATTGTCGGAATGGAACCTGTTTGTGTTATCCGCTGACAGCCTCGCGCCGGCTCCTGCTGCCATGGTGTTCGCACCGACCAATCAGTTATTCACTGACTACGCGCAGAAACTGCGCACGCTGTGGTTGCCGCCGGCGACTGCAGCCAACTGGCTGGACGGAGAAATCGACTATCCTGTTGGCACCATTTTGACCAAGACGTTTTATTACCCGGTAGATGGCGAGGGCACGGCATTGCAAACTGCACCACAGTCGCAGTCGCTGCTTGATCTGCGCTCGAACCAACTGGTGGAAACCCGATTGCTGGTCAGGCGCGAGCAAGGCTGGGACGCATTCCCCTATGTGTGGAATGACGAGGAGACCGAGGCTTTTCTGCGCGTTGCCGGCAGCAGTAAATTAATCGATTTGAAGAGTGACGCCGGCAGCCGCCGCTTCAGTTATTTCGTACCCAATGAAAATCAGTGTGCTGCCTGTCATGTCACCGAGCATCCAGATGGCGAGCTGCAGCCACTCGCGGCAATAGCGCGGCAACTGGGCAGCAGCTTCGATGCCGATGCGGACCCTGCGCTAACGCAGATCGAAGAATTGCAACGACGCGGGTGGTTAAGCGCAGCTGCCAATTCAACTCCCGATTCAACACTCGATTCAACACTCGATTCAAAACCGGATGCCGTATCCAGTTCCCCCGCCATATCCTGGCTGGACCCATCCGCCACTACTGCGGAGCGTGCGCGCGCCTATCTGAATGTACATTGCGGACACTGTCATAATCCCCAGGGCGCAGCCGACACTTCGGCATTATTGCTGGATGGTTCCAATACGGCTCCCATTAACCTTGGTGTCTGCAAACCACCGGTAGCCGCTGGCGGCGGCGCCGGAGAGCGCCTGTTCGCGATCGTACCCGGCGCGCCCGAACGCTCAATACTGTTGTATCGCATGGAATCCTCAGAACCGGATGAGATGATGCCGGAACTGGGGCGCACCCTGGTGCATGCGGAAGGTGTGGCATTGATCAGCCAATGGATTGCTGAGCTGCCAGGTAGTTGCTCGACCGATGGCATAACGCAATGATGCGCCGCTCAATAATTCTGCTATTGCCCTGCACGGCATCGGCAGTACTGTTGAGCAGTTGCTGCGAGCAGTCAGGCGTTCGCCGCATCTATATACTCACTACCGGCACCACCGGCGGGACTTACTATCCGGTTGAACTCGCCACTGTATTTTTACTCTGACCCCATTTATCTATTTTTACTCTGACCCCATTTATCAAAAGAACCATCAGTTACAGCAACGCTGGAAAATATATGCAGCACTTGTTCACACTCGCCATCGCAGCAGGCACGGTCCTGTACAGCAGCTGCCTTTCTGCACAGACGGAACCGGAACGGCCTCGTGCCCGTGAGGCCGGGCTGGTGATTGGTATATTCGAGACCGGTAGCATGAATGCCATCACCGATGTGGTCGGGGTTCGCGTCGGCCATACCACCGTCATTCGTGGTGATGATATTCGTTCCGGAGTCACCGCGATAATTCCGGCCCCGGGCAACCTCTATACCGATCCTGTGCCGGCCTGGATTCATGTCGGCAATGGCTACGGCAAACTCATCGGCGAAACCCAGGTGCGGGAATTCGGCGAGATAGAAACGCCAATTATGTTGACCTGCACTCTCTGTGTATGGAGTGCAGCGAACGCATTGAAAGAATGGATGTATGAGCAACCGGGCATGGGTGAGCACACCATAAATCCCGTCGTTGGCGAAACCAACGACAGCCAGGTCAACAATATGTGGGCCGACCCGATCCAGCGCGCCGAGGTATTCGCGGCGTTGGATAACCCCAGCAGTGGGCCGGTGGCAGAGGGCAGCGTCGGTGCCGGCACCGGTACCCAGGCTTTTGGCTGGAAGGGTGGCATCGGTACCAGCTCCCGCGTCCTCCCGGATTCGCTTGGTGGTTACACTGTCGGTGTTCTGGTACAAACGAATTATGGTGGCATCATGTCGATCAACGGCGCGCCCGTGGGACGAGAGTTAGGCACTTATTCGTTTCGTGAGAACTTGCCGTCGCAGGGCGATGGTGACGGGGATGACGGTTCCATCATGATCGTCGTTGCCACCGATGCACCGCTGAATGCCCATAGTCTCGACCGCCTTGGTTTACGCGCAATCATGGGCCTGGCGCGCACCGGCTCCTTCGCCAGCAATGGTTCCGGTGATTACGTCATCGCCTTTTCCACGCACCCTGCTGTGCGCAAGCCGCGGGTTAGCGATGCTCCGGTTGCCACCCAGGAACTGGTCAATGCCTCCATGTCTCCCCTGTTTGCCGCCGCCGCTGAGGCCACCGAAGAAGCAATCTACAATGCCATCTTCAAAGCCACCACCGTAACCAGCTCCCGCGGCGAACTGCGGGCCGTACCCATCCCCGACCTGATGCGCATCCTGCAAAAGCACAATGCACTAAACTGGAATGAAACCGTCCCGCATTGATTTGATTGAGGGGAGAATGGTGAATACCAGGGTCAGGTCTTGTTTGGTGCTTACTACTTGATAGGAAGTCTGCCTAGTCTGCTACGAAGAATGTATGCAGCACATCGTCAAGCAGCGGTTTCCAGTTTTCCCAGTCATGCCCCGCATCGACTTCGCGGTAAGTCAGATCATATTGCTTGAATTGCAAGGTCTCCATGAATTGCCGACCTGCCTGGGTATTGTCATTGATCATACCCACACTCATGAAAATCTTGATGGGCAATCGGTCGGCCAATTGATACTGGTTACGCAGTTCATCCACCATCTCACTATTGGCCGGTGACTGCATGGCGATACCGGCAAAGTAATCAGTGGCCATCAGGCCAAAACAGGCACTGTTATGCGCGCCGAATGAGAGCCCGAGGATAACCCTGCCCTCTGGGGTTGCCAGCGTCTGATTATTTGCATCAATCTCCGGCAACAATTCCTGCGTGAAAAATTCCACGTAGTCCGGATTGCAGAAGAATTGCTGATTACGACGATTCTGCTGCAGATTGTCCGGATTGCGGGCATCCACAAACACGACGATTAGCGGTTCTATTGCACCGCGGGCAATGTCGGCATCAAGCAGCTGCGGCAGTGCACCGCTATTTATATACCCAGGACCATCAGTGATATAAAGCACCGGCAGGCGCGCACGTCTTGGCACCGACTGCGGTGTGTAGACCCGATATTGCAAGGCATAACCCAGCGCCCTACTCTCGATGCGAATATCGTCAGAGAGCTTGCCTGCCCCGTGTACATTGCACATCAAGAACATACCCAGCAAAGTCAGCATGATTCGCATAACTTACTCCTGCTGCTCCTGGCTGGCAGACGGCACAGTGACGACCGGACGGTCGGCGATCAGGCTCCACCACAAACGCCGGGTAACAACAATCTGCCTGATCAAGATGCCATTCGCATATACGACTGCAAGCAAGGGCAGCCAGATAGTGCTCCCACTGAAATCAATCGCCAGGCCAAGCACGATGGCAATGACGATAATGACGATGACACCCCTGAAATCCCGTAACGTCGCTGGAGTGATGGTAGCGAAATATTGCGCATTGGCTGGATGCTGCCGTGCCCGCCGCAAGCTGATGTGTACAATCCAGTTCACCGTCACAAACAGCGATGCGAGCACATATAACCACAGGCCATGAAACTCTGCGTCCGTGAGACTCAGCAACATGAATTCCTGTATGCCGATAACAAATGGCAATACTGAATCACGCAAGGATGGTTGCCAGATAAAACCCATGACGAGCGTTGTATACAGCACCCAGACCAGCAAAATGCCCATCAACGCCACGCTCAACATGCCCCAGGTTACCAGTGCCTGCAGATCGAACTGCCACAGCACATCACTACTGACAATTGTCGACCACAACAACTCCAGAGCGAGCGCCTGAATTATGCTGATCAAGGTAAGCAATACAGAGGGGAACTGTTTTTGTGCGCGTTCGCGAATATGATTCATGATTGTCCCAAGCTTGTTGGGCTATTACGAAAATAAAATACTGTGCTGGAAAGAACTCATCCCGTGAGGTGAAGTGCCTCCCTTACTGCCGGATAGTAGCGGGTGTGCAAGCGCAGGTTGAGCAACTGCGGAAATTGGAATACAACTGCATTGATGTAGTACTGACAATAGTTAAGCAGGGTAATTCAGACTAGAATGTCAGGCCATTCCAGCACCGCAGGCACAAACAAGCCTGCAAACGAAGCGGTACTTACTATGAAAACCATAGGTTTATTGGGTGGCATGAGCTGGGAATCCACTCTCAATTATTATCGGTTGTTAAATGAAGGCATCAAGCAGCGACTGGGCGGCTTGCACTCGGCCGAGATTTGCCTGTTCAGCGTGGACTTCGATGCTATCGAAAAATTACAGCATCAGGGTGCCTGGGACGAATTGGCGCAACAACTAAGTGCTGCTGCTTCTGCAGTCGAGCGGGGTGGCGCTGATTTTTTGCTGATCTGTACCAATACCATGCATAAGGTGGCACCACAAATAGCCGCCACCGTGACCATTCCGCTGCTGCATATAGCGGATGTGACAGGAGCGGCACTGCAGAAAAATGCGGTGCGGCGCGTCGGCTTACTCGGCACGCGATTTACCATGGAAGAGGCATTTTTCAAGCAGCGTATTACCGAATATTTTCACATCGAGGTGCTGATTCCAAATGCGGTACAACGGGAACTCATCCATCGTGTGATCTATCAGGAATTATGTCTTGGCGTTATTCGCGAGCAATCGCGGCTTGAATTCCTGGCAATTATTGCGGAGCTGACTGCGGCAGGCGCTGACGCCATTATTCTCGGCTGCACTGAAATTTCCATGCTGGTACAACAGCGCGATACTGCGAGCCCGCTGTATGATACGACCGCGATCCACGTGCAGGCAGCCATTGATTTGGCCCTTGCCGATTCCGGGCCGGCTGCGACAGCCTTGAACCGGTAATTGCTGCAACCATAAACCCGGAACCAACACACGAGCATCTCTCATGATCGAAACCGCAACCGTAGCACTGGCCACTTTTTTCGCCACCATCGGCCCACTGGATGTCGCTGCCGTGTATGCCGGACTCACCGCTAGCGAAACACCGAAACGCCGGCGCCAGATGGCCGTGCGCGGAACCCTGATCGCCGGTGGCATATTGATAGTGTTCGCCCTGCTGGGTGAATCCCTACTCGCCGTGCTCGGCATTTCTCTCCCTGCGCTGCGCACCGGTGGCGGCATTCTGCTGTTGCTGATTGGTATCGACATGGTGTTCGCACGCTCCTCCGGCGGCACTTCGACTACTGCAGAAGAAGAGCTTGAAGCGCGCAACAAGCAGGACATTTCCGTGTTTCCACTGGCAACGCCGCTGATCGCGGGACCTGGCGCTATGGGCGCCGTCATTCTATTGATGGCGAATGCCGAGGGCGACCTCGTGTTGCAGGCGATAGTAATCGCGTCTCTCGGCGTGATCCTGATCGGCACACTGGCAATGTTGTTGATTGCCGCCAAAATCCAGCAGTTATTCGGCGTCACCGGAATGCATGTGGTTACGCGTATATTTGGCGTGCTGTTATCGGCACTGGCGGTGCAGTTTATCTTCGACGGTATCGCCCAGAGCGGAATATTGAATCAGGCGTAAGCAACGCGACCCAGGCAATCAACCTAAATCATCCAACCTGTACGGTGAGGACTCACCAATGGAAGTAAAACTTGTTACCACTCCTGCCGAACTGAATTTGATCAGTCCAGTCTTGTTACAATTGCGCCCTCAGTACACGCAACAAAGCCTGATCGAACAGATCCAGCAACAACAAAAACTTGGATACCAGATTGCGTATGTTATAGACGCAGGCCAGGTGTTGAGCGTGGCTGGATTTATCGTCGGCAGCAAACTCGTCTGGCAGAAGCATATCTATGTCGATGATCTGGTGACTGACGCCACGCAGCGCTCCACCGGGGCAGGCAGTCTATTGCTGGATTGGCTGAAACAGCATGCCCGCAGTCTGGGCTGCCAGCAATTGCATCTCGATTCAGGGGTACAGCGCTTCGGCGCCCATCGCTTCTATCTGCGCGAAAATTTCATTATCAGCAGCCATCATTTTGCCATCACTGATTTGCATGCAAATTCGCCCTGAAACAAGTGCAGACTGGTTGGCAGTCTACGCCCTACACGCTGCCGCTTTTCCAACCAAGGCCGAAGCTGAGCTGGTATCGCGCTTGCGCACCACAGCCACTCCGATTATTTCACTGGTCGCAGAGCATGGGGCGGCAATCGTCGGTCACATCCTGTTTACACCAGTGACACTGGCAGACTCAAGCCAATTGCTGATGGGTCTTGCTCCGGTAGCAGTCACCCCTGCTCTACAAAATCAGGGTGTGGGTGCCGCGCTGATTTGCGCTGGTCTGGAACAATGCCGACAGGCAGGAGCAGTCGCCGTATTTGTGCTGGGGCACGCTGAGTATTATCCACGGTTTGGTTTCGTACCAAGCGTACTGCGCGGCATTAGCTGCGAGTATGCAGTACCTCCGGAAAATTTCATGTGCCTCGCATTGTCAGCAAACCTTAACGTGCCGGACCATGCCTGTGTGCGTTATCACGCGGAATTTGCCAGGATTTAATTCATCCGGAACTACCTGACCCAACGCGCATCCCACATTGAGCTTTTGGGCTTTTTATGTCATACGTCTGTCATACAATAACCGGCACCAGCAATCTTAAAGAGAATTACGCGAGGCTTGCAGTGATATTCAAGAGTCAAAAACCGGATGTGGTGCTGCCACGAGCAGACCTAACAACTGTTGTATTGCATCGCGCCATGGAACTGGGTGACCGCACGGCTCTGATAGATGGCACCACCGGCGCCACTCTGAGTTTTACCGAACTTGCTGAGCAGATAGAACGATTCGCAACAGGTCTGCATCTGCGTGGTTTCAAAAAGGGCGATGTATTCGCCATCTTTTGCCCGAATGTGCCGGAATATGCCGTGGTATTCCTCGGTGTCGCCGCCGCCGGTGGCATTAACACCACCGTTAATTCGCTCTACTCCACCAATGACCTGATCCACCAGTTCAAGGATTCCGGCGCAAAGTTCCTGCTTACCATTCCCGCGTTGCTCGAGCGCGCGCTGCCCGCTGCCAGGGCGTGTAACATCGAGGAAGTGTTTGTATTGGGTGCCGCGCCAGGTGCCACATCATACTCTGACCTGCTCAATAATAATGGCAAGCGCCCCGCGCTTGCGATCGACCCGCGCGCGGATCTCGTTGCGCTGCCCTATTCCAGTGGCACCACGGGCCTATCGAAAGGGGTCATGCTCACCCACGAGAATCTGATTGCGAACATGGTGCTGTCCAGCGAGATCAATTATATCGATGAAAACGACACCCTGATCGGAATTCTGCCATTCTTTCATATCTACGGCATGGTATTGATTTTGAATCTGGCGATCTATCGCGGTGCGAAGCTGGTGACGATGCCACGCTTCGACCTCGAGCAGTTTCTCGGTATCGTGCAGAAGTACCGGGTTACGGCGTTGAACCTGGTGCCGCCACTGGTATTGGCATTGACTAAACATCCACTGGTAGCCAACTACGACCTCAGCAGCGTGCGCATCATTGGCTGCGGCGCAGCACCTCTCGGTGAAGATCTCGAACAGGCTTGCGGCAAGCGCCTCAACTGCCAAATCTATCAGGGTTATGGTCTCACCGAAGTTGCTGGTGCCTCCCATGTATTACCTGTTGCAGAAGCGCGCAACAAGCCAGGCTCGGTTGGCCCGGTATTACCTAACACCCAGTGCAAGGTAATCGACACCGAGACCGGAGCCGAACTGGGCGTCAACGAACGTGGCGAAATACTCATTGCCGGGCCCCATGTCATGCGCGGTTATCTGAGTAACGCGGAAGCAACTGCCAACTGCATCGACGCTGCTGGCTGGTTCCGCACTGGTGACATTGGTTATGGCGACAGTGATGGCTTCTTCTATATCGTGGACCGGGTCAAAGAGCTGATCAAATACAAGGGCTACCAGGTGGCACCTGCAGAACTGGAAGCGCTATTGCTGAGCCACCCCGCTATCGCTGATGCTGCCGTGATTCCAAGTCCGGATGAAGAAGACGGCGAAGTGCCGAAAGCATTCGTGGTATTGAAAGACCCAATTACAGCCGAAGAAATCCTGCACTTTGTGGCTGAACAGGTAGCACCCCACAAGAAAATCAGGAAAATCGAATTCATCACCGAAATTCCCAAATCCGCCTCCGGCAAGATTCTGCGCCGCGTATTGGTGGAGCGGGAACGCGGCTGAATTTTACAAACGGCAGCGTCCGAATTTGCAAATCTGCGATCCACAATCCCTATTTGCCATTGAACTCGCTATAATCGCCCACCCCAGCATTGGCACACTTCAGGTTTCAGCATGGCAGCAAATGGAAATAAAGTCGGTTTCGTTTCACTCGGTTGCCCCAAGGCACTGGTAGATTCCGAACGCATACTCACGCAATTACGTATGGATGGTTATGACATCGTGCCGTCCTATAACGACGCCGATATTGTCGTCGTTAACACCTGTGGTTTTATCGATAGCGCGAAGCAGGAATCCCTGGATGCAATCGGTGAAGCACTTAGTGAAAATGGCAGGGTCATTGTCACCGGTTGCCTCGGAGCCCAGGCCGACCTGATCAAGAAAACGCACCCAAAGGTGTTGGGAGTTACCGGACCCCAGGCCTATGAACAGGTAGTTTCGCAAGTGCATGAACACCTGCCGCAAACCCGCATTCATGATCCCTATATCGATCTGGTGCCACCGCAAGGTATCAAACTCACACCGCGCCACTACGCGTATCTGAAAATTTCTGAAGGCTGCAACCACCGTTGCAGCTTCTGCATTATTCCCTCCATGCGTGGCGATCTAGTGAGCCGACCCGTGGGTGAGGTAATGGATGAAGCCGAACGTTTGGCCAAAGCCGGTGTCAAGGAACTGTTGGTAATCTCGCAGGATACGAGTGCCTACGGCGTTGACATGAAATACCGCACTGGCTTCTGGCAAGGCCGCCCGGTCAAAGGCAGCATGCAGGGCTTGTGTGAAGCACTGGCTGATCTCGGCATCTGGGTGCGCCTGCATTATGTGTATCCATATCCCCACGTTGACCATGTAATACCCTTAATGGCCGAAGGCAAAATTTTGTCCTATCTCGATATTCCGTTTCAGCATGCAAGCCAGACGATTCTGAAGGCCATGCGACGACCGGCAGCGACCGAGAAATCACTGCAACGCATTCAGCAATGGCGTGAAATCTGCCCTGAATTAACCATTCGCAGCACCTTTATTGTCGGCTTTCCTGGCGAGACCGAAGCTGACTTTGTCGAGTTGCTGGAATTTCTCAATACTGCGCAGCTGGATAGAGTTGGTTGCTTTCAATATTCACCGGTTGATGGTGCGAAGGCCAATGCACTGCCTGACCATGTGCCGGAAGCTGTGAAGCAGGAACGCTGGGAACGCTTCATGGAAGCCCAGCAGAAAATCAGTACGCAGCGCCTGCAACAAAAAATCGGGCTCGAGCTGCCGGTGATTATCGATTCAATTGACGACTCCGGCATGATCGGACGCTCACAGGGCGATGCGCCAGAAATAGATGGTTCAGTTTTCATTGAACTCGATCCGACAGTCGCGGTCGGTGACATCGTCATGGTTCGCATTGAAGAAGCAGATGAATATGATTTGCACGGTGTGGTTGCCAGCGCCTGAACCCTAGGAAAAGGGGACGGAGGGATTATTTTTTAATCAATTTTGCAGATCACGAGTGCGGCAACCAGACTAAGTGAATAAAGATGGTTAGAAGGATTTGCCATGCCTCGTTGCAGCAGAATGTATCTCCCAGGGTACACGTACCATGTCGTGCAACGCGGCAATAATCGTTCGGCGGCATAATTTCCTCGACACTGCTGACCCCGGTCGTGCTGCCAGCGCTGCTGCGACTGGTCGGGGGCCGGTTTGTCGCTGCGCCTCGATCCGGGGGATTCATGAAATCGGGATTTGCTACGATTAAACAATAGCAGTCATTACAGGAGTGAATTTTTGAATCTCATAGCCTTGAACAACTTTGTAACAACCAACATGAAACCGCTGGAAATGACCGGCGTAGTGATGCGCATTTTCAGCTTTACCCTGGTCAGCTGGATGGGTCCGGAAAGTCCGTTCATGTTCGTCTGGACATTCAACACGATTGATGCGGTTCTGCTGACCTGGTGTGCTGCACTGCGCAAGGATACCGCCTACACGACGCTGAACGCCTTCTGGATTCTGGTCGGCCTGATCGGGATCGCCAGGGCTGGCGGCGTTCTGGGTCCGTGAATAAAAGGTCCGTGAAGGGGACGGAGGGATTATTTTTTAATCAATTTTGCAGATCACGAGTGCGGCAACCAGACTAAGTGAATACAAATGGTTAGAAGGATCTTGCCATGCCTCGTCGCAGCAGAATGTATCTCCCAGGGTACACGTACCATGTCGTGCAACGCGGCAATAATCGTGAAGCCTGTTTCTTCTCAGTCGCTGGCTGTTTCCATCGAACAGCGGCGCTATCAATATCGAGAGCTTTTCAGAGAGGCACTGTCACCGGAAGATGTGCATGCTTTTCGCGAGGCCACGCATTATTCCATGCCGATAGGGTCTGATTATTTTCGGGCGCAGATTGAACGTAGGCTTGAAAGGAGTTTAGGATACATGGAAAGCGGCAGGCCGAGGTTTGGATTGGTTAAAGAATAATCCCTTCGTCCCCTTTTCTCCGGTAAATACCGGCTCAGCACACGCATAACGGGAATCGCCCATGCACAGGCAACTGCTTACAGCCAATTTTTCGGCGGTTAAATTACTTACCGCAAAATTGCTGCTGGTGGGCCTGGGTTTTTGCGGGAACCCAGGCATCGCACAGCAGTTGGATCTGCCCCTCGCAGACGCCGAGCAATCCGCGGCGCAACTTCCCCAGACGCGCGCTTTGCGGGTGCTGTCACCAACACTTGCCCCTGAACAAATTGATCGCGCGGTATTGAATCGCCTGTTGCAAGAAATACTGACGAATCCGGAAGCAACCGCAACCCAATTTGGCATGGACACTCTGCAGTTGCAGGACATGCTTACCCTGCTCGCCAACGCCCATGGCTTTATCAACGACAACGAACCGGCGAATGTGCAGGTCATGTGTAGCACCTGGGATAATTCCGACTTGCAGGGGGAGGCGCGGATCGATGCCGCACTCGCCGCCTATACCAGACGCGCACAATTCACCCTGGATTTTATTGCGCTGTACTACCGCGCAGTGCTCGCGAATATCGAAGCCGGGCTGAGCGCTCAGGCCCTGCCCAGGTTTCAGGCTTATATGGATGACCGCCGCCGGCGCATGGCCAGTGCCGGCGCCACTACCGGCGGTGCGGTCAGCCAGAACGCACGCAGCGGTGAAGAGAGCATTCGGTTCCATTGCCGATCGAACTAGATTGCATGCCGCGCACTGGTCAGGTAAAGAGTTGTGAATATAATTCACCAGCAAGGCACTGAACCAATTCAACAGTAATTGGCGTATAGGCTCACAACTACCGATGGCAGGTTCTGGAATGAAATCAATAAAGGCGGGAGATTGTTATGAGCGTGATTAAACCACTGGTAGGCATCATGGTCGTATTGCTGTTTAGTGCCGGCATCGCCTGGGCGGGCAGCCAGGGCAGCATTGAGTTTGCAGGACTACCCCTATTCTTTATCTGTGCCTGCATCGGGTTCCTGTTGCACTGGGTGGTATTCGTGCCCTCGTTCCTGTTTCAGACCGAGCATTATTTCGATCTCACCGGTGCACTGTCTTATCTGGCGACCCTGGGATTCGCGTACGCCGCCCATCCGGAAATGCAAGCTCGCGGCATACTGCTAAGTCTCATGATTGCGCTGTGGGCCGCACGCCTCGGCAGCTTTCTGTTTTTGCGGGTCAAGCAGGCCGGCCAGGATCGGCGTTTTAACCTGATCAAGACACGCTTCTTTCGCTTCCTGTTTACCTGGACCCTCGGCGGTGCATGGGTGTTCATCACCATGGCAGCCGCACTGGCGGCTTTCACCACAGCCACGGATCGAGGTATCGACAGCTTCTTCGTCATCGGTACGCTTTTGTGGATCACAGGTTTTACGCTGGAAGTTGTAGCCGATCTGCAGAAATCCCGATTTCGCGCTGATCCGGCCAACAAGGACAAGTTTATTACAAGCGGTCTATGGTCGCGCTCGCGGCACCCGAACTACTTCGGTGAAATCCTGCTCTGGTTCGGTATCGCGGTGATCGCCATACCGGTGCTGGCAGGCTGGCAATTGCTTACATTGATTTCACCGGTGTTTGTCGCAATGTTGCTGACCAGAATCAGTGGTGTGAATCTGCTGGAAGCAAGCGGCAAGGAACGTTGGGGCTCAGATCCAGCCTATCAGCACTATGTAGCCAACACCCCTGCCCTGATTCCGCGCATTGCTTAGGTCCAGCGCAGCCAATCCTGCGCTCGACCCAACTGCTCCAACTTGCGCAATCCTCGCAGGCAGGGACAATGGCACCGGCACGTTCATAATACTCGTCTGAGATAGACAGTTTGTTATAGCAACAGGAAAGTGAAGCCTGTAAACGTGCCCTAAAAGTGTCATAAAAGTACCCCCCCCCAAAGGCATCTGTACAAGATCATTTAGTTTCTGTACCTTCGGCAAGCGCTTAATCCATTTGCTATCAAGCCCCCCAAGAGGTGCCATATGTCTTACCGTAGCCTGCTACAAGCTTGCACGTTTATATTCGCCCTGAGTAACCCTGGCCAATTGCTCTCCGCTCCTGCCGAACAGGAACAAGCGATCGAGGAAGTGGTCGTTACCGGATCGTATATCCGGCGCAACAACTTGAATTCCTCGTCTCCCCTCAGCGTTATCGACGTGCTTGATATCCAGGCATCGGGCACCACCAATACCGCCGACATCATCTTCAACGTGCCGCAGAACATTGGCACGGAAGTGCTGGCCAACCCCGGCGCATCCGGCAGCAGTTCGTCGAGTCTGCGCACTGGCGGCAGTTCACAAGGCGGCATCGGCCTCGCCAATCTGCGGGGCCTCGGGCCACGCGCCACTATGAACCTCATGGACGGCCACCGGCTGGCGTTCGGCGACGCCAACTTCGCCTATCCGCAGATCGCCATCCAGCGCATCGAGATATTGCTTGATGGTGCTTCCGCATTGTATGGCTCCGAAGCTGTGGCCGGCGTGGTCAACTACATGCCGCTCAAGCAGTTCGACGGCTTCAAGGTGCAGTTCGAACGCAGGGACCAGTTGGACGCCTCCGCTCCTGACGACAAGCTGTCAATGGTGATGGGTCAAGAGAGCGAACGCAGCAACTTCCTGTTTGCGATGGAGTACCGCAACCGCGAACGCCTCGAGCAGCGCGAATTTCCCAAGTATTACAACAAGAGCTACGACGAAGCTTCTGCGGCGAATGGCTTTCCGGGTTCGGCCTTCCTGCCGCGCCGGAATGCAACGGGCGCGATTACGTCCAACCTCGGGCGCGGCGTGGACCGGCGGATCGACCCCGGTTGTGGTGCCTCATTCATGAACCCGGGACTTACTGACATCACCGATGACACGCAGACGCGCTGGGGCACGCCATCGACCACGGGGCAGACCTGCGGCAATAATTTTGCCCAGTTGCTCGACTGGAACTCCGAACTGGAGCAGTTGCACGGCTACGCGCGCTTTGAGTACGACTTCAACGACTACGTCAAATTCGACACCGACGTTATCTTCGGTCGTCAGGACTTCAATACGCGCGCTAACCCCGGCCCGCTGGTTGCCAACGATCCATTGCCAGTGCCTGGAGACCTTGCGGGCAATCCCTACCGCGCCTTTGCCGACGTCAATTTCAACGGTAGCATCGATAGCGGCGAGCGCCTGCTGTTCGCCCGTGACACCTGCAACTTCGTTGACTGCACGCGCGGGGACGGCTTCCCCGATCGCGATCTGAACGGCGACGGCATTGCCGAACCCTTCTCGCAGGGCAAGTTCGGTACCCCGGTACTGATGCCGTCCGCCACCGCGGACGCTAACGGCAACGGCATCCCCGATCGTTTCGATGCCAGCGCTGGCGTCCCCTTCAATGAAGATGTAACGCTGACTGCATGGACACCGTTCGGCAAGAATCTGTCTGGGCGGCCGGATGGCATGAATGCCGATGGCAGCATCGACCGGCGTCGCGTCACTGACAATCTGCGCATCGGTGGCGGCTTCGTGGTGGAGATTCCTGACACCAGCTGGAGCGTCGATACACACGCGATCTGGGCCCATCGCGAGCAGGTTTATGCACTGGCTTTCGGCTCCCCCTCAAACTTCTCGACGCCGCAATTGACCGCAGCGTTCGCCTGCGTCAACCCGGCGGACATCTCTGCCGGGCGCTGCTCGCAGTTCAACCCGTTCTCCACGAGCCAGTTCGAGGTAGTCAACCGCGTCCCCACCAACACCGCAACGCCGTCGACGGCACTCGCCTACAACACGCGCGACGAGGCCAATGCCATATTCACGTTCAATAACGACCTGGCCGAAAGCACCACCACGCTGCTCGACATCGTTGCCACTGGTGATCTGTTCGAACTGCCCGCCGGCATGCTGTCGATGGCAGCCGGCTACAATTATCGCCGTCTCGAGCAGCTCACACTGCCGAATCAGTTGAACGTTACCTCGCAGAACACGTTTGGCACCGCCATTCAGGCACAGGATGCCTATCTGCTATCACATGATGTATTTGCCGAGCTCTCTGTTCCCATCATCGATCACGACTGGCTGGGGAGTCTCGAAGCGCAGCTCGCGGCGCGCTACACCGACAACGAAGGCGGTGCCGACCTCGGTCTGCGCACGGACGCTGCGTTCGACGACACCGTAATAAAGGTCGGCCTGCTCTACCAACCGGCGGAATGGATGTCTCTGCGGGCGACCTATGGCGAGGGCTTTGTCGTGCCCGAGATTGGCGATTTGTTCCAGGGCCAGCGCGAAGCGCAGCGCAACGTCGCCGACGCCACCTGTAGCGTAATCCTGCCCGTCGTCATCCCGTCGCCAGCGGACCCGAGCATTCCCGCAGTTTGCAATTACGCGCTGCCGACTGGAACCGCGACCGTGCCGACCGTGGCCGCTGCAAATCTGCAGACCGAGTTGATTTCCGGCAACCCGCAGTTATCACCCGAAACGTCCCAGTCGTACAACTATGGCGCCACTTTTGTGCTGCTGGACGGCGACCTGACCTTGCAGGCTGACTACTTCTCGGTCGATTACGAAAACGTGATTTTCGCGCTGACGGCAGGTCTCATTCAGAGTGACGAGACCACACGCTTCCAAGCCTTTTACCTCGGGCGCTGCGGCGTCGAACCGACGACCGGCCCCGGCACGGCGGCCCAGATCGCCTGTGCGACGCAGGCACGCCGGGACTGGATCACAGGTGCTGGTCAGTCGGACCGCATTACGCGCAGCATCGACCCGGTTTCGGGTCTGCCAATCGGATCGGTGAGCCAGGTGCAGGCTGACTTTGTCAACGTGCTGGCCCAGAAAGTCACGGCCACCGACCTGCTCGCCTCGTATCGATTCAGCGCACAAGACCTGCCCTTCATCGGTGGCGACTACGGCAGCTTCAATGCGCGTCTGCAGGGCACCTACATGGAGACCTACATCTTCCAGATCAACCCGTCTTCGGTGCCCATTCAGGGTGTTGGCAAGCGCAACGACGAGACTGGCGCGACGCAGATTCCCGCCGTGCCGCGCTGGCGCGGACTGGGTTCCCTGGGCTGGAACTACGGCGACCACACGGCGCGGTTGACAGGACGTTATCACCACGCCATCAGCGACCTCACCGTGGTTGGTGACATCCGGGCGGCAAACGTGCAGGGCTACATTCCGTCAGCCACATACTGGGACCTTTATTACCAGTTCAACCTGGGCGACCGGTTTGGCTTGGGCGGCGATACCGAAATCAGCCTCAACATTGCCAACCTGCTGGACAAGCAACCGTCGCCGATCGAGGATGATGGTGGTATCGACACCAACCTCGACAGTCCCCTCGGCCGCATCTTGTCGCTGCGCGTGTCACACAGTTTCTGAGCGCAGGTTGTAGCGGACGCCCCGCATGACCAAGGTGATGTTATGAACAGACGACAGATCCTTGCGAATGCGGCGGCGCTGCCGGTGTTTGTCGCCGCGGGCTGTGCTACGGAGAGTGCAACTGCGCAGTCGCCAATCGGCTCCGGCGCAGAGTCGGGGCGCGACCCCGACCGGCAGAGGGCGAAGCGCTGATGTTCAGTCGGCGCAAATTGCTGGGCCGAATGGGCAGCTACGCTTCATTAGCCGCATTATCTGGTTTGACGCCGCTGCCTCTGGGGCAGCTGATCGCGCAATCGGGCTCGTTGCGTATTCGCGATGTTCGCGCTTATCCGATCTATATCAATGAGCGCTCGGAAGGACTTTATAAGCCTCCCAGTTTCGACAGTGATGATGATCTGCGCCGCTGGAATTATGGTGGCCCCTTCGAACAGCTTCCTTCCGCTATTATCGCCGTAGTCAAAACCGATCAGGGTATTACCGGCTTTGGCATGGGCGCCGGTGGCAGCGCCGCAGTAGAGATAATCGACAAGCATCTCAAACACCTGTTGATCGGTGCTGATCCTTTGCGAGTGGAGCAGTTGTGGGATCAGATGTATACCTCTGGAGTCTTGTACGGTCGCCGTGGTTTGTTTCCGATGGCGTTAAGCGCGCTCGACAATGCGCTTTGGGATATCGTTGGCAAGTTCGCGGTTAAACCCGTACATGAACTGTTAGGGCCGGCGGCGCGAGACCGGATTCCCATTTATCAAACCAATGGTGATTTCGCTGCGGCCTTCGCCGCAGGCATACGCAATTTCAAGCGCACGACCCAGGGTGGGCCGCGCATCCCCGAGACTACACTGAACCGGTTTATCGATTCCGTACTGGAAGACAGAGAAAAACTGGGGCCGGATGTACGGCTGATGACTGACTGTGTATCGCGCGATGGTACGGTCGAATGGGCAGTGAAATTTGCCGAACGCCTGCGCCCGGCCAAGCTGTACTTCATGGAAGAGCTGCTTTCGCCTGATGACGTTTTTGGTTACGCCGAATTGGTGAATCGAATCGGTGGCAAAGGTGAAGGCTGGACACGAATAGCCTGTGGTGAGCACGAGTACACCCAATACGGCTTCGATGTGCTGATACGACTCGGTTCGGCAGAGATCCTGCAACCGGATATTACCTGGTGCGGTGGTACGACAGCCGGGCGGCGTATTTCAGCTCTGGTAGAAGCGGCAAAGCTTGAATTTATCCCGCATCGTGGCGCATCGTCCTGGGGATTCCCTATCGCCCTGAATGCACCCAGCTGTTCTATGGCTGAGAGTTTTCCGGTCGGCTCGGCGATTCTGGACGCCATGTCCTGTGAGGTGGTTAATGGCTTCGTAATTGCCCCCACCGGACCCGGTTTTGGTACCAGCCTTAGCGAACAAATGGTGCTGGACCATCAGTTAAGAATCTAAAAGGCGTGCCCAGCGTTAATCCCTCCGACCCCTTTCTCTGGTTCTAACTGGCGTTAGTCGCGATCGATGAGCGAATGCGTTTTCGTGTCTTTCATGGTCGCATACACCAAGAGCGAGCATGCGATGCAGCCGGTAACGTACCAGTAGAACCCACTCTCCATGCCTTGCTGCTTGAACCAGAGTGCGATAAACGACGCGGTGCCGCCGAACAGCGAAACAGCAATGGAGAAACACAAACCGACGCCGAGTGCTCGAATGTGCACAGGAAATAATTCGGCTTTCACCACTGCATTGATTGCCGTGTAGCCGCTCACGATTGTCAACGCCAGCATAATCAGCGCAAACGCCTCCACCACCGAAGTGGTACCACTGAGGGCGTTCATGATCGGAACTGTGCTGACTGTGCCCAGCACACCGAAGGCGATAAGAATGGGTTTACGACCGATGCGATCGGAGAGGGCGCCGACGACCGGTTGCATCAGCATGTAGAGAAAGAGAGTAGAGGCATTGAGCGCCGTCGCCGTCGCAATGCTCATGCCCACTGTGTTAACCAGAAACAATTGCATGTACGTAGTGTAGGTATAGAAGGCCACCGTGCCGCCCATGGTCAAACCGATGACGACGAGCACGGCGCGTGGATGCCTCATCAATTCCGCCAGGCTGCCTTGCTTGCGCCCGATAGTGCTCTGCTTGGCGAAGGATTCCGACTCCAGCATATTGCGCCGCAGGTACAGTGCGTAGACCGCGCACAACGCCCCGATGAAAAACGGAATGCGCCAACCCCAGGACTCCAATTGTTCCGTGGTTAGAAAAAACTGTTGCAGCAGAATCAAAACGGCTAGCGCCAGCAGTTGGCCCATGATTAACGTCACATACTGAAAGCTTGCGTAGAAACCACGTCGCTCGGGGGTAGCGATTTCGCTCAGGTAGGTGGCGGAGGTGCCATACTCGCCACCGACGCTCAAGCCCTGCAACAAACGCGCGAAGACCAGCAAGGCCGGCGCCCACACACCGATCGAAGCGTAACCAGGCGTTACGGCAATGATCAGCGAACCGGTACACATGAGCACCACTGATGCGACCAACGCGGCTTTGCGTCCAGAGCGGTCCGCGTACATGCCGAAGAGCCACCCGCCGATGGGACGCATGAGAAAGCCGATGGCAAACACGGCGGCGGTATTGAGTAACTGTGCGGTTTGATCGCCGGCTGGAAAAAACACTTTGGCGAAATAGAGCGCGAATGCCGAATAGACGTACCAGTCGTACCACTCCACCAAATTGCCTACCGAGCCGGCAAAGATGGACTTGAGGCGCGCCGCGGGTGTGAGGACGGTTTGGGTCGACATCGGAAGCTCCTCTTTTTCGAAGGGCTATCATCGCGTACGGGAGTGCGAATGACAAGCGGATCAGGGGACACTCACCCGAGATCATAAAATCAAGTAACCTGACCCTTTGATTTCCTGATTTCCACTTTGATTTCTTGACTGGTTTTTCATTTCTTCGGATGGTGCTGACTGCGCGCCATAAAAGCATTTATCGTGAAAATTTGGAATATGACGTGGAGAAATCGAGGATTGATGACTATGATTCGGAAAGGAAGTCCAAAATTCTCCAGCTCAAGGATGAGCGCTCATGGGCAAGTATGCAAAACTGCTGGACAGAGTTCTGTACTCTGGGAAAACAACCGGTTTCAAGTTCAACGCCGTATGTAGGCTGCTGTTACTTCTGGGATTTCATCAACGTATCAAGGGCGGCCATCACATCTTCACACGTCCTGTCGTTTACGAAATTATCAACCTGCAACCGAAGTCGGGACAGGTGAAGGTATACCAGTTGGAACAGGTGCGCGACATAATCACTCGATATGGATTGGAGCTGAACGATGACAAACAAGTATGAACTTCATGTTTACTGGAGTGAGCCGGATCAGGCTTTTATTGCCGAGGTTCCTGACTTGCCAGGTTGCAAAGCTGATGGAGCGACTTATGAGCAAGCAGTAACCAACGCCCAACAGATTATTGAGGAATGGATTGAGACTGCTACCCTGCTTGGCCGTACGGTACCCGCGCCCACTGTGACTAGTCGCCGACGGCAGTTGATATAGGATATGAGGTCAGCGAAAAAGAGTCCTCCCCCGCAGCAAGCAGGCCACTGATAAAGCTCGATAGAGCTGATCGCTGAGCGTATAGAAAGTACCAAAGGGTCAGCGATTCAGGGGAATCAAGAATCAAGTAACCTGACCCCTTGATTTTCTTGATTTTCTGGCTTTACAAGACCTTTTAACAGGTCTACTATTTGGTCTCAATTCAATTAATCCGAGTATATCCATGACACATCAAATCTTTACCGAAGTAGCTGCAAGCATCTCTGAACTAAAGGCTAACCCCATGAAGGTTGTAGCCAGCGGTGAGGGCATGCCTATTGCCGTGCTAAATCGAAATGAGCCTGCATTTTACTGTGTCCCCGCAAAAGCCTATGAAGCGATGATGGATCTTATTGAAGATAAAGAGCTTTTGGCTCTCGTCAAAAGCCGCATGGACGAAGAAAGCATAAAGGTTAGTCTGGATGACCTATGAATTAGCATTTAAGAAAAGCGCTCTAAAGGAATGGAAAAAGCTCGGTCCAAACGTACGCGAACTGTTTGCTAAAAAGCTCAAGGAAAGACTTTCAAACCCACATGTTCCTTCCGCTGCAGTTAGCGGCGGTATGAACCTGTACAAGATAAAACTCCGCCAACTTGGATACCGGTTAGTCTATTCGGTATCAAATACCACAGTCACAGTCACAGTTCTGGCAGTTGGTAAAAGAAACCGAAATGAAGTTTATGATCTTGCACTTTCTCGCGAGAAATCCGACAAGCCATAACAAAAATCAAAGGGTCAAAATCAAGGGGTCAGGTAACTTGATTTTTCCAAATAGGCTTCTACTCCATATACCAAAATCAAAGTTGCAGGAATTTTCTTATGGCAAGGAAGCCGAGGTTGTAGGTCGATTGCTGCGCACAGCATATTTTCCAACGCGGAAACAATCGATCTGCCTGGGGAATACCCGTGGTCTAGCTACCGACACAGTGGAATGGGTATAACCATTGGCCTGATCAGAGTTAAACCAGACAGCCACAATTGCACCAACATGTTTGGCTGGTTCAATTGCACAGAAACTGATTTACTGCCGTTGGCAATGGATTTTATCTTCACTGCGAATGCTGTAGATCCAGTTTCAAGCAGGGGTGATCAAGATGCGAAGAAGACAGTTTATCAGCACTCTCGGCAGCCTCGCAGGGCTTGCTGGATCAGGACGCTTGTTAGGGGCCGAGGCGTCTGTTGGCGCCGTGATTCCCGGCGCGGAAGCATGGAGCGAGTCGCTCATGCTCCTGCACTTTGACGAAGCGCTTAGCAATGGCATCAGCGTGCGCGTATCCCGTTATCCTGACCAGAATGTTACCTGGGTGTGGTGTCATGTATTGTTTGAAGGGCAGCTGTATTCCTTTACTGAACGCCGCCTGCCCTGCACACCAGCTCGCAATACTGGCGAGCTGGCAAGCGGTCGTTATGACAGCGAAGGGATTGGCGTGCGTTTCTCTCGTATCGGACCGGTCGCGATGCTGGAGTCGATACATTTGTCTGTTCAGACCCGGTGTCATGCTGGCGGCTCGGATGAGGATGGCCCAGGCGAGGTGCCGGTTGTGATCGAGGCGTCGTTCAGTCCTGCATCAAGCAAGGGCAACCTGCCGGCCGGCCGCTCGGAATGGACCGGCAATGCCGACATTCAGATCTCGGTAGCCGGCCAGCACCGGCGTCTGACAGGAATTGCCAAGGCCCATGAACAAGTGCAGACGGCGGCGCGATTCAATGCCCCTTTCACTTATTCTATGACCTGGAGCGAAACCGCATCGTTTATTGCTACGGCGTCGCCGACCCGGCGTTACGGAAATCTCGAAATTGGAGGCATTGATCGCGCGGTGAGAATATTTGCGCCTGGTGCGCCGGGTATGGTGCGGCCGTTCCGGGTCACGCTCGAAGATGGCGAGATATTGAACGGAACGGCGACACGGGTGGCGCGTTACGATGTGCCGGTGTTCGACCGCTTGTGGAACGGCAATATTGTGCGCGTGGAACTGGGCAGTCTGCGCTTGATTGGCATGATGAATGACTGGCGCCCTGAGGATAATAGTTTCGATTTATAGGTTTTATTAAAACCAGTCCACCGGATTGACCCGGTAATGCAGAGATTGGACTCAGTGCATCAGCTGCACTAAGCTGAGCTGCAACTACGAACACCAGCTCGGTTCACTCAGGGGTACCTACCAATGAAAGCAATTCTTTTGGCAACTTGCACCGCACTAATGTTGGCGGCCTGCTCGCCACCGTCAGATACCACCGCTACCGCACAGACTTCACCGACCGCACCAACCGCGGAGGCTCCAGCAACTGCGGTGGCGATGCCTGAAATCACTATCTACCATCTGGAGGGTCGCCGTTCCGAGCGCCTGGTATGGCTGATGGAAGAGCTTGGCCTGCCCTATAATCTGCAATTCACGCGCGGCGATCTAGGCAGCTCCATGGCCGCCATTCGCGCCATAAACCCGGGCATGCCGGTCGCGCCAACAGTCACTTATGGCAGTCAGGTTCTGGTTGAATCCGGCGCCATCATCGAAATGATCCTGGCACGACACGGCAATGGTCAGTTGGTGCCGGCGCTGGATTCCCCGGACTTTGCCACCCATTTGCTGTGGATGCATTATGCGGAAGGCTCTCTCGCCTCACGCGCTATAGCCGACTACCGCGTATGGCAGATCGCACCACCACAGGCACGTTCGCCCCTGGTGGACTCTGAAGCTGTGGTGCAATTCGCCGAAGACTTTCTGGATAACAAGCCATATTTTGGTGGTGATGATTTTTCCGCTGCGGATATCATGATGGTGTTCCCGCTGAATTTTGCCATGGTGCTGAATATTGTGGACCAGAATCAGTTTCCCAATATCCTGGCCTGGCGCCAAAAAATAGAGGCCCGACCTGCTTATCAGGCGATGCTTGCCAAAGCGCGACCCGATGGCATGGTGGGATCCTTGCCAGCGCTACCACAACATGCCCCACCTGGCCCGCGCTAGGAGTTAAACCAGAACAGTTAAACCGGACACCAACAACAGCAACATTCGAGATTTATCACCGCAATTATCTCTTCCTGCCAGTAACTACCTATCGAAAGCAGCGACAGATGCTCCTTTCGGCGTTGCTACTCAACGCCGAAAGGACGTGCCTGCGAGACTGGACAAGCCAGCACTTCGAAGATACCGTTGATTCATTCTTTACCCCCGGAGAACTTCGATGCGCCTGAGTATGATGCTATTCCTTTTGCTGCTGATTGGCTGTGCTGACGAGTCACCTGAGCAGGCGAGCCAAGCCAACGACTATCTTTCTGCGGATCTGCGCGCGCAGGTCGAGTTGTTGAAAAGCGCAGTACAAAGCGCGGCAACAGATGAAACCAATGCAGTGGCGCGAGGCATCATAGTGCTGGACTGGATTAATGCCTATGCCCTGAGCGGTGGCTACGTTCCAGTCAATGCGACCCAGTCAGTGTCCCGTATCGCCGGATATGGTTTACCGTCACCGCAAGAAGTGGATGAGCTCATAGCAGAGCTCACATTACACGATGAACAGCCTGGAGCGCTTGGCACACTGGAAGTGAATCCAGCCGGACCCTTTATAGCGGGCAGCAATGCGACGTTTGCCCAGACCTATACTGTCGGTGCGGCAGCCGTGCAGATAGGTGGTGGCTTTTTGATAGCCAATCACTTCAATGCCAATCATGGTCAGCATCAAAATACCGATGCAACCGCCGCCAACTATTTGTCCATCAGTGCTGACAATCCTGCAGTGCGGTTTGTGGCCGAGGGTTATCCAGTGTCTGGCATGCATGGTGGCTTCCGCGGCGCACAGGATCAGCTGGCTTTTCGCGTGGCTGATGCAAAGCTTGATCCCGGCGACCGGGTCACTATTACCTATGGTGACACCTCAGGCGGCGGCCCCGGACTGCTGATGCCGGATTTCAATTCAGAGCAGATGCCGTTTCCCATCTATCTTGATCTCGACGGCAGTGATCTTTGGTTGTCATTACCGATTCAGCCAGTTGCAGTGGTCGGTTCCACCATAGCAGATGTCACTGGCTTCGCACCTTCTGTTGTCACGCCGGGCGAACAGTTCGAAGTGTCGGTGCGCGCGGCAGACCAGTTCGGCAATCGGGCCCAGGGCGCCATACCTGACTGGCAGATTCGGGATCAGCAAAACAATCTGCTGGCGCAGGTTGCCTCGCAGCAGTCAGCAGTTGCAGTGGCGACGCTCAGTTTTCCGCAGCCGGGTATTTATCGTCTTTCAGTTATTTCCGCCGACGGCAGCATTGCGGGGCAGTTCAATCCGGTATTGGTGGAGGAGAATCCGCGAACCAGAATCTACTGGGGTGATACCCACGGCCATTCGGGATTTGCCGAGGGCATCGGTTCGGCCGACGCTTATATGCAGTTTGCCCGGGATGAGTCACGGCTGGATTTCGTTACCCACTCCGAACACGATGCCTGGATGGATGACAACGAGTGGGAGCTGCTGCGACGTATGGTGCAGAAGTACGGCGAGGAAGGACGTTTTCTTGCCTATCTGGGCTACGAATGGACCATTTCCCAGACCCAGGGTGGTCATCACAATGTCCTTTTCCGCACACCCGAGGGCAGACAACGGGTTGCGTCCCAGCGCTATCCGGTATTGTCCAGTCTGTATCAGGGATTACGCGAACAGAATGACACCAAAGATGTGCTGATCATTCCCCATGCCCATCAGAAGGGCGACTACCGCATGGCTGATCCGGAAATGGAGACCCTGGTGGAAATCATGTCCATGCATGGCACCTTTGAGTGGTTCGCCCGCATGTATCTTAACCATGGTCATATGGTTGGCTTTGTCGCGGCTTCAGATGATCACATCGGCAAGCCCGGCTATTCAGTGCCAAAAAGCGCTTCGCTTGCGCAGCGCGGCGGGCTGGCTGCCGTACTCGCCAGCGAGAAAACCACCGACGCGGTATTTGATGCGATGAAATCCCTCAGCACCTACGCGACCAGCGGTGCGCGCATGATTCTTGATGTGAGCGTCAACGGCACTACCATGGGCCAGCGCGCTGCCTATGCTGAAACCAGGGAAATACAGGGTCGGGTAATTGGCACCGCGCCGATACGCTCGGTGACTCTGTTCAAGAATGAGCAGGTGCTGCAGGAATGGGGTTATAGCGAGGTGCAAGGCAATGATCTGGCGCTAAGTTTTTATTCTGAATCCTATCCTTACCACCCGGATGATAATCCCCGCGGCTGGCGGCACTGGCGCGGCACTCTGGAAGTGGAGAATGCCACACTCGCCTCGGCGGAGCTGGTGGACAACCAGAATTTGTCTATCCAGTATGTGCGCCAGGATGCTGCCAATCCGAACCTGGTAACATTTTCAACTCTCACCCGCGGTGATCACAGCACCATACTACTTGCATTTAATGAATCCTCAGCCGATGCCAGGGTGCGGATAAATCTTGAGCCGGCGCAGGAAACCGGATCGGGTCCGCCGACACTCAGGCGGCATCAACGTATTCCGGGCCAGTCGCTAACACTGGCGGCTGCGACGATGGAGAATCAACAGCTGATTCAGTCCATGTCCTTTGACGGCTATGAGGACAGCATAAGCCTGAGTCGCAATACCAGTATGCCACTGGAAGAGGAATTTTCGTTGACTGACAGCGATGATCCACGCCACGGTGATTATTATTTCCTGCGTGTGCGTCAGGCAGATGAAGCCCTGGCCTGGTCAAGTCCGATCTGGGTCGGTGGCACACCACCCAGATGAACCGCCCGAGTTCTGCAGACATTTAGTAGCTGCATAGTCAGGCAACAGTTTTGCCAACGGCGCGAAACGCTGTTGCACTGATGTTGGTTATAGCGGGAGTGAACTCTGTGGATCGAAGCAACGGTCAGCTTGAATACTGGCTGTCAGGCCGACTTCACGGAAAAGCGATAACCCGCCCCGCGCACGGTCTGGACCAAGCGGGAATAATCGATGGCGGCACCTTCGATTGCGGACAGGGCCTTGCGCAGGCGCCTGATATGGACATCGATGGTGCGTTCTTCCAGATAGACATTGGCGCCCCATACCGAATCCTGGATATGATCACGGCTGAATACCTTCTCCTGGTTCTGCAGGAAGAACTTCAACAGACGGAATTCGGTGGGTCCCATGTCTACTGGTTTGTCTTCAATGGCAACCCGATGGCTGGTGGGGTCAAGCTGCAGGTCAAAGACTTGCAGAACCTGATCTTTCTGTTTGCCATTTACCCGCCGTAACACAGACTTGATACGCGCTACCAGCTCCCGGGGCGAGAACGGTTTGGTGACATAGTCATCCACACCCTCGCTCAGGCCTTGCACCTTGTTGTCTTCACTTACCTTCGCCGTGAGCATGATGATGGGAATATTGGTGGTTGCTGCGTCCCGGCGCAGGCGTCGGGCCAGCTCGATTCCGGTACCACCAGGCAGCATCCAGTCCAGCAATACCAGATCCGGTTTTTGGTCAATGATGGAGATATGGGCTTCGAGGGCATTGGCGGCACTGATGCTGTTAAAGCCCGCCAGGTCCAGCGTGATGCCAACCATGTCTCGAATAGCGGGTTCGTCGTCGACGATCAGGATCGTGAATGCAGGCATAGTGTCGGATGCAATATAGTGCAAACTCTCCATTTCAGTAGGTCCCATTTAACCAGCAGTATATTACATTTATATGACAAAGAACGATCGGGTCATTACTTTCATATTGCGTTCGCCATTCTCAAATAATTGAATTTAAAGGGTTATATTAGAATCAGACTGTTCCAGCCTGGCTCCCGGTACTCGCCACACTAAAACGTGTAGTCAATTTTCAAGCTCGCTGCACGACCTCTGGTATAACCAGTCGTAACCAACCCGCCCTGGGTGATCTCGTTGCGCTCATCCAGCAGGTTGGTCGCCTTGGCAGTGATCTTCCATTGCTCGGTCAGAGCATGAATGAAGATAAAGTTCAGCTCACCCAAGGGCTGCTCGATCAGGTCCGGGGCACTCTCAATGCCGACTTCGGCGATACGCTCTCCATAATAATGGTAGAGCAAGGTTGCACTAGTCCCGGATATCGGCTCGTAGCCGATCTGCAAGTTATACAACCAGTCTGATTGGCCCTGCAGAGGTCGTGACGAATTGGTCAATGCGCCAACATTGTCAGCGCCGATCTGAATATCTGATTCGATATAAGACAGGTTGCTTTGCACATAAAAGTCTTCGCCTATGCCATTGAGGAAACTGTCAGGCAAAAAATCCAGGCGCTTGTATAATTCAAACTCTGCCCCTTTGTTCTCCGCTGCGGCGGCATTGATGAAGGTGGACCTTCGCTCTGCCACGCCGCTGGTGATGGTGGCTTCGATGGGATTCAGGAATTCCTTGTAAAACAATCCGAACGACACGTAGTCACTGAAAGAGAAATACCATTCCCAGCGGAAATCGTAATTCTTGATCTCGGTGATTTTGAGATCGGGATTGCCAAGGACTTCCTTGCCCGTTACCGGGTTCAGAAACGCCGCTGGTGATAGCTCCCTGAAGTCAGGTCGGGATCGGGTTTCACTGTAAGCTACCCGAAACTGATGATCATAATTGATGAAAGTTGCGCTGAGCGCTGGCAAAAGATCATCACTTGCCTGCTGGGAATTGATCTCGACATTGCTATTGAACAAATCGAAGGTCTGCACATTCTGGGAAAATTCTTCCTGCCGGGCGCCAATTGTGAAGCGGAAACGGTCATCGAAATTGAGTTCAACTTCAGCGTAAAACGCTTCGAGTTCATTGTCGGCAGTGTAATTGTCGGTCGCCTGGGTCAGCTCCCGAATCTGGAAAGCGTTGGGCGCGATGTTTTCCGAAGCAAGAATTGTCTCGAGATCAGAGCGCAGCAATGTCGCATTGTTGGCGACCGGCCCGTTGGCGGCAAACCCGTAGCGACGGATTTCCGAACCCCGGTTTTTCTCCGAGAATACATAGCCAAGCTTGGGCGTGATGATGGAATCCAGGGGACCGTAAAAGGTCATGGCCAGGTCGATGCCAAAATCGTCCACCGTGTCATCGAGGACGCTGAAACGCCGCAGGTTGCCATCCGCCCTGGTGGAGAATTCGAAGGTGTCTTCATTGACGCCATCGAACCGGTAGTGCCGGGTATCAGGCGCGTCGCGTTCAGCCTTGATGTGGCTGTACCGCCAATTGACTGCCAACTCGTTATATTCCGGAAAGTAATGGTCACCCTGCAATTGATTGAAAAACAGCTCCTGTTCGATCCATTCAATGTCAGTTTCCTTGACCATGGATTCCGCTTCAGTTGAACCCACTGTAAAACCTGCAATGTCATCGGTCTTGCGCAGCAATACTGACGTGACACGGAGATTGTGCTGCGGATTGAAGTCCAGTCCGGCAGTGACAATGGAGCTCATATCGATACTGTTTTCGGAACCAAAATAAGTCAGCGCCTCGACCTGGCTCAAACCGTCAGTACGAGCGGCATAAAAATTTCTCTCGATTTCATTGGTTTCCCAGGAATTGGAATAATCAATGGCCGCCAGGTAATTTACCCGCATGCCGGAACTGCCAATATCGTGCGAATTACCAAGCGAGGAAGACATATCAAAATTCACCGGCACGGTTTCCTGCTTGATGTTGTAATTATTCACCAGTGAACGGCCGATAGTCTGCAGTTCGCTCGCAGGAACTCCCACACCGGTAAATGGACTGAACAGTCTTAATTCCTTGCCGCCTGCAGTAGCCTGTTGCAGCACTTGTGGAGCCTCACGCAAGCCATCGTCATAGCCGGTCCAGTCCCGGTCTCCACCAGGCAGCACATAGCCATCCTTGAAATTGACGCCTTCGGTCATGCTCATGGATGAAGAGATATTCCAAAAAAACTCATCAGTGGATTTCTTGGTACGCATCTGCAGCACGCCACCGCCGAATTCGCTGGGAAACTGTGCTGAGTAGGTTTTTTGAACCAGCACACTTTCCAGTACTGAAGTCGGAAACAGATCCAGGGGTACAACGCGGTTGATAGGCTCAGGGCTGGGCAAGATGGCACCGTTCAACAAGGTCGTGGAATAACGCTCCCCCAATCCCCGCACATAGACATACTTTCCGCCTACTGTACTGAGCCCGGCGACTCGCTTCAGACTCTCTGCAATATTTGAGTCACCGGTCCTGGTGAACTGCTGCTCATCCACGACATCGGCTACGCTGGCGGTGCCGCGTTTCTCATCAGGAACGAATTGACCGATAACCGAGATCTCTTCAATTTGCGGCTGGCTCCCCTGCCCGGACGCTGCAGCAGCACCCTGATCCTGTTGGGCTGCCGCCATCTGGGTGACGGCGGACGCGATGCAGATTGCCAATAATTTGCGGACTAACATAAGAGGCTCCAGGGAATTGGTCTAACTTGAGAGTGGGACTATGGTAGCGCTCCAATGTGACACAAATATTTCAGGGCAATGACTTTACCGGGTCGTGCTGGCTGGCTCACTGCCCGACTTTTGTTTCAGCTATCCATATGCTGTAACAACGCTGCCCCAAATCTTGGACAAAAAAAAGGTGCCTCTCGGCACCTTTTTCCTTTGGTCACTTCAAGGCAGGAACGTCCAGCCCTTGGTCCAGTCAGACGTGGAGTCCTTGACTGCGCCGATATAGTCCGTGTCTTCAAGGAATGAATCTGCGTGCGTCAACGGCTCCACCGCATTGATGGAAGAACCATTCACCCAACCCTTGGCACCACCGAGGTCGACCGGTCCCACTGATGAATTTGTTTGCAGTGCAAACCAGTCAGACACATTCCAAAGACTGCCGCTGCCATTGCTGAATGCGCAACTGGAATCCAACCGCGTAGCGCGTACTGTCAGGTTACCTGTCAATGATTGCAGGGTTGGACCGGTAGCAGTGAAGGTCGGAGCACCAGCAATCTGGATACAGCCTACCGCCCATGGATTTTGCAGCACGGAATTGCGAATGTCTCCGGCTGTACCGGCCTTGAAGATGAATCCGCGGGAATCGCTTTCACTGCCGGCCACACCAATACAGGTCACGTTGGCAACGATCGGCTTGGAGCGCGGCACTGCATCGTTATTGGCTTCCAGGTTGTCCGCTTCGATGCAGCTTTCGCCAACAATGGATTTGTTGATCACGAACTGAATCTTGCCCCGATAACCTGCAGTCCAGTCCAGCGCGTCGTCGTCCTGGCCAATCAACAGCAGATGCTTGGCATTGACCGTGCCGCCGTAGAATTCGATGGCATCGTCACCGCCGTTGTGAGACTGCACGTAGTCGATGATGGTACCGCGTCCCACACCTTGCAGGGACAGGGTATTGAGTTCGTTCAATTCATTGAAGGCCACGCCAGCATACTTGATCTGTACATAAGTCAGCGCTCCGCTGTCGTCGTCGTCATTCGGGCTGGTACCACCGCCGTACTGGCCGGTGCTGCCTTCACCATCCGCGAAACCACTGGCCGTATTGAGAGTTGCTACACCATTGATAGCCAGGCCGCCCCACAGGGACGACGACCTTACCGGATTCAGGCCAGCACCGGGAACGGTATTGTCGAGTTCTGAGGTGAAAATGATAGGCTTGGTCGGGCTGCCGTTGGCAAAGATCTTGGCGCTCTTGTCGATTACCAGATTGTGGCTGCCGGTAGGAGCAAAAATGTAAGTTCCGGCATCGATAGTCAGTTTTGACTTGCTTGCATTCGGCGTGGCGACGTTGTTACCGAAGAATGCCGTGCCAGTCAGCAAATAGGAATTATTGGCGGTCAGGTGCGTGTCTGTGGTAATTCGTGCTGCAGTGTTAATACGGCAGACTGGATTGCCACGAAAAGTTGTACCGGCCACGGCAGTAGTATTGGTTGGGCAACCTGCCGCAGGCACATTCGCAATGGTGATACTCGCCGGAGTAGAGGTATAGGTCAGATTGCTGACATTACCGCCAGTGTAGTAACCCACATAAGCCTGGATCGTCATACCCGCCAGGTTAGTATCGCTACCAACCAAGCCATCAAGTACTTTTACTGATTCGGTCGCAGCGAGTGTCTTGGTGACCATTGGCTGCAATGGGTCGGATGCCTTCCAGGGAATCCAGATACCACCAGAGAGTTTCAGGAACAAACCCAAGCCTGGAATGGATGCGATGACGACGATGCTGCCAGACTGGCCAACATTGCCCGCTGCCGGCTTGATATTGACAATCAGGTCTGCGGCATCAGCTGCAGGTACTGTTGACAAAAAACTGGCGCCGCCATTGAGGGTGGCACCCCCGGTGAATACTGCCTGGGGTTGTGTGCCGGCTGTTGGCAGGGTTGGTGGGGTTGCGGCTTGTGCGCTCATGGCGGCCACACTCAATGCAACTCCACTGACTATCGCACGCAGCTTGATACGGTTGGAAATCATTTTGGCTCCTGGGTTTTTATACAGAGGTAAAATTTTACGGTCGACTCATGATAGGGATGGCATATTGCAGTAATGCGACTTTTTTGTTGCAGTTTTTTGACAATTGCCAATTCTCAAGCCACTCAAACTGCAAATTGCGGAAGCAGCTGAGAACGAGGAGCGGGCAGTAGTGTTGGCTTGAAAATCTGGCAGGTTCAGGCGCTGCTGTCTGTGTCAGCTGGTCTGTGTTGGTGCATATGTGTTAAAAAGCACCATGCAAAATCAGGACGACAAATACCTGCACAAGGTTGCCGCGCAACACGTCGGAGTTTTTGAAACACCGATCGCCTACTGTCAGATCAACGAAGGTGATCAGCTTCTCAATGAACTGGAACAGATTGTGCGCGAGCGCAGGCGCACCGAACCCGGCGTAACCCGCTCCAACATCGGTGGCTGGCATTCTGATACGAATATGCTGGAATGGGGTGGTGCGGCAGCAGGCCGACTCGCTGGCTCGGCTATCAAAATCTGCCAGAAAATGAGCCATTTCAAGCAATCTTCAGTCACCGACCATGACTGGGTTGTGAGGATGTGGGCGAACGTGACCCCAAAAGGCGGTCTCAATCACCTGCACGCCCATCCGGGCAATCTATGGGCGGCGGTGCTGTATCTGGACATGGGTCTGGAGGATGCAGCGGATGCCTCCAATGGCGCCTTCTATGTAGAGGATCCACGCTTTCCGATGTCGGCGATGCATAACACCGCGTTTCGCATGATCGGTATGGATGGCAATCCACAGGAATTCGAGCTGGAATTCAAACTGCAGCGCTCGTCACTGCTGGTATTTCCTGCCTGGCTGCGGCACGGTGTGCGACTCTATTCAGGCAACCGTGAACGCATATCGATTGCTATGAATATCGATGCCCAGAGGAGATGATCACGCCAGTTTGAACAAGCAGCGAACGCAGCCCTTCGGTAAACACCAGCGGGGTGTCCAGCACCGGCAAAAATAGACAGCCGCTGCTGGATCCGGGTTGATGCTGGTGGCCTCTATCGTGCATCGGATAATTGGGGTGGCAGCGGGAAAGCGAAGTCACTACAATGGAATTCGGCAAAAAACCACAATCCGGCCCTATTCTGGTGCCCGGCAAGGCTTGAAAAATGCGCTTCTCCGAAATTTACCTGAGCCGGGAATTCTGAAAGGAAATTATGCGAACCTGGCGTTCCGAGCTGAAACGATTAGTGCTGATGTTGGTCATAGCAGCCGCTGTCGGAATCGTAGTCGGCGAGCTGATGCTGGTGCTGGTGCTTACCCTGCTGCTGTACTCGGTCGTCAGCCTGTACCAGTTGCGACGCCTCGATCAGTGGCTGGCAAGGGATCCGGATCCAAGCCAGTCTGAACCACCGAAAAGCTTTGGTATCTGGGGGGAGATTTTTGACGGCATTTACCGGCTGCAGAACCAGGAACGCAAGGCCAGCGCCTACCTCGAGAGCATCATCAACAAGGCCCAGGAATCATCGGCCGCGCTGGAAATCGGTGTAATCATAATCAATCAAAAGGGCGATCTGGACTGGTGGAACCTGGCCTGTGAAAAACTGCTCGGACTGCAATATCCCAAGGACCGGAACCAGTCTGTTACGAACCTGATTCGTGATCCTCGCTTTGCCGATTATTACCACCACGAGAAATATGCCGAAACACTCAAGATCGAGGCTCCCGGCGACAACAACCGCATGCTGGAATTCCAGATTGCCCTGTTCGGAGAACATGAGCGCCTGATGATCGTGCGCGACATCACCCAATTGCATCGGCTGGAATCCATGCGCAAAGATTTCGTGGGGAACGTCAGCCACGAGCTTGGCACGCCCATCACCGTGATCAAGGGCTACCTCGAGACAATCGTGGACAACATGCAGGACCTGGATAAGAAATGGCAGAATCCGATGCGACAGATGTACGCGCAAGCCATAAGCATGGAAAATATTGTCAGGGATCTGCTGACCTTGGCTTCACTCGAGACCGAAACTGCAGCCAAGCAAGAAGACATTATCAATGTATTGGATCTGATCACAGAAATCGAAAATGACACACGGCATATGTTCGCGAACAAATCCCATCAATTCGAAATCAAATGCGCGGCCGACCTCGCCTTCAAGGGGAAACGCAGCGAAATCTACAGCGCCTTGTCCAACTTGATTGTTAACGCTGCGAAATATACGCCTGTCAATGGCACCATAACAGTCAGTGTACGTAAAACGAAAAAATCACTGGAGATTATCGTAGCCGACACCGGAGTGGGGATTGAACCAAAGCACTTGCCCCGATTGACCGAGCGCTTCTACCGTGTCGACAGCAGTCGTTCATCAGATACCGGCGGTACCGGTCTCGGCCTCGCCATCGTAAAACACATCCTGTCGCGCCATAATGGCGATCTGCTGATCGAGAGCGAATTCGGCAAGGGCAGCCTCTTTACCTGTCGCCTGCCCCGCTCCAGGGTGATTGATTCCAAAACCGGCACAGCAACAACAAACTCTGTTGTCAGCAAGACTGCCGAGACGGTCACCCTCAAATAACTCTCATTCTGTGGTTTTGAGCTGGGCTGCAATGTCATCCAGTTTGATATGGCGCACATCCATTCCTTTGACCACATAGATTACATGCTCACAGATATTCTTGGCATGATCACCGATGCGTTCCAGTGCACGCAACGCCCATAGCAAGTTCAGGATACGCGTAATGCTGTGGGCATCTTCCATCATATAGGTAATCATGACACGCATGGCGCTGCTATATTCCAAATCGATGGTTGCATCATACTGGGCGACTTCAACCGCTGACTCTGCGTCGTAACGGGCAAAACAGTCCAGCGCCATGTTTACCATCTTGCTTACACGTTCGCTCAGGCGACGAAATTCGATGGAGCCGTCGGGAAAATCGCCCTCCTCACTCAATTTTATCGACATCCAGGCAATCTTTGATGTCTCGTCACCTATACGCTCCAGGTCACGCACCGCCTTGATGATGCCAAGGACCATGCGCAGGTCGCTGGCAGCAGGCTGCCGGCGAGCGATGATGAGGTTACACTCCTCATCAATCATTGATTCCATGGAATCAATGACATCATCATCTTCGATAACCTTTGTTGCCAACCCGCTGTCTATTTCAACAATGGAGGTAATCGCATCGATGAGTCGTTTCTCAATAATGCCACCCATCTCCAACATATGGTTTTTCGCAGCTTCAAGCTCTTCATTGAACTGTTTCGAAATATGATGCCCATGATTTTTGGCTGAGGCTTTCATCGTTTTTCCTGCAATTGAATTCTTCCTGGTTGTGCTGTTGGTTGTGCTATAGGTTGTGCTATAGGTTGTGCTATAGGTTGTGCTGTTGATCTGCTTCGGTTATGCACGGGAGTCATTTTAGCCATAACGACCCGTTATATAGTCTTCAGTCTGTTTGTCGGCAGGATTGGTGAATATTGTATCTGTAGTATCGAATTCCACCATATTCCCCATATACATGAACGCGGTGAAATCTGACACGCGCGCAGCCTGCTGCATATTGTGGGTTACGATTACGATTGTGTAATTCTCTTTCAACTCGTTGATCAATTCTTCAATCTTGAGGGTTGATATCGGGTCCAGTGCAGAAGCCGGCTCATCCAGCAATAGCACCTCCGGTTCAACGGCGATCGTGCGTGCAATTACGAGTCGCTGTTGCTGTCCCCCGGACAATCCCAATGCGCTTTCATGCAAACGGTCCTTGACCTCTTCCCACAGCGCGGCCGCTCGCAGAGACCGTTCCACCGCTTCATCAAGCACGCGCTTGGAATTAATTCCCTGAATGCGCAGGCCGTAGGCGACATTTTCATAAATTGTTTTGGGAAACGGGTTCGGCTTCTGAAACACCATGCCTACGCGGCGTCGCAAATCTGCCACATCAACTGCTTTTTCGTAGATACCAAGACCGTCAAGAGTGATTTTTCCTTCGATGACGCAGTCATCCACCAGGTCATTCATACGATTAAAGCAGCGCAGGAGACTGGATTTCCCGCAGCCGCTGGGCCCGATGAAGGCAGTCACTCTCTGTTTGGGAATCGACAGGGTTATATCGTTCAAGGCCCGTTTGGTTTTTGAGTAGAACAGGTTCAGGTGCGTTACATCGATGCAACTTGGCCCGACATCAGCCATCACGCTTTTTGAACTCAATACTGCAGATACGTCAATCTTGCGCATTGCTGACTTTACCTCTGTTGCCCTGATTTTATCCGGATCGTGACTATTGGAACTGTTCATTACTGTCAGACATCCAGCGATTTATATTTTTCGCGCAAGTGGTTGCGCAGTGCTACCGCACTGAAATTCAGCAGGGCGATAATAATTACCAGCAGTAATGCTGTCGCAAACACCAGCGGGCGTGCCGCCTCAATGTTTGGACTCTGGAATCCCACATCGTAGATGTGAAAACCAAGATGCATAAACTTCTGCTCCAGATGCAAATACGGGTAGTTACCATCAAGCGGAAGTGCTGGTGCCAGCTTCACCACACCCACCAGCATCAACGGTGCGACCTCTCCTGCAGCACGCGCCACTGCCAGGATCAATCCAGTCATCATGGCCGGGCTCGCCATTGGCAGTACCACCCGCCACAGGGTTTCAAATTGGGTCGCTCCGAGTGCGAGACTGCCTTCGCGCACACTGCGGGGGATCCGTGCCAGACCTTCTTCAGTGGCGACAATCACCACCGGCACGGTGAGTAATGCCAGGGTAATTGAAGCCCAGAGCAAACCCGGTGTACCAAACGTTGGCGCTGGCAACGCCTCCGGGTAGAACAGCTGATCGATTTCACCGCCAATGATATAGATGAAGAAACCCAGTCCAAACACGCCATACACTACCGACGGTACCCCGGCCAGATTATTTACTGCAATTCGAATCACCCGGGTCAGAAACCCCTGGCGCGCATATTCGCGCAGATACACCGCGGCCACGACACCAAATGGTGTGACGAAAACTGACATCAGCAGCACCATCATCACGGTGCCGAAGATGGCAGGAAAGATGCCGCCTTCGGTATTCGCTTCACGGGGCTCGTCGGTTAAAAACTCACCAAGCTTGGCCAGATAGCCTGCTGCTTTCGCCCACAGGTTCATGCCATTGGGTCGATAGGCGCGCACTATATCCGCAAACTCAATTTCTGCCTCCCGTTCATTGGCTGCCATAAAAATTGCGGTATCACGATTGATTTGATCGTACAGGTTCAGCAGATTTTCCTGCAGTGCCGCGTACTCAGCTTCCAGTGCCGCCTGCTGGGCATTGATTTCGGCTATTGCTGCATCGGTATCGCGTCCATCCAACTGCAGCCGGCGCAGCTGCAGTCGCAGTCGCTCGACGCCATAATTTATCTCACCGATTTCCTGGCTTTCGATGCGGTAGATTTCCGCATGTAAAACCTGCGCCCGCTCGAGTCGCGCTGTGAATTCCTGCCAGGCCTGGTTCTGCGCCTCTGTATCGGACTGATCCCGATAATCGACCGCGATTACCGTGTCGTCATTTTCCTGCACGGCTTGCAGAAAACCATAAAAGTTGCCCCATTCGCGCCGCTCCAGCACTACCAGATGTTCTGGATATTCAATCTCGGCAATGAAATCTGTCAGTACCCAGGAGAAATCAGCGCCAGTGAGATCACGATTTCCCAGTTTCATTAACTGCCGCTCATAGAACTCCTGCGCTTCATCGACGGGAATGCCGGAGGAGGCGATTTGCTGGGAGATAACCGACTCGCTCTCGACAAATTCACCGATAACCTGGGTTGTCAGCCGCTCTGTTGAATTGACTGGAGGCGAGTAATACGCCTGCATGACATCTTTCGGCCAAAAGTGATGCATGCCACGGACCGTGAGCAGCAGCAGCAAGCCGATGACCATGATGATGCTGATTGCCACCGCACCGGCATTGAGCCAGATCCACGGCGTACCTGTAGCCAACCATTTGTCGAATCGCAGTTTCATATGGTGCTGTATTTCCCGCGCAGGCGCTGTCGCACAATCTCTGCGATCGTATTAACTGCAAATGTGAACATGAATAGCACCAGCGCGGCCAGGAACAGGATGCGATAGTGAGTGCTGCTTACTTCCGACTCAGGAATCTCCACAGCTATGTTTGCCGCCAGCGTGCGCATTCCCTCGAAAATGTTGATATCCATGATCGGAGTATTACCGGTTGCCATTAACACAATCATCGTCTCGCCCACCGCTCTGCCCATTCCAATCATTAATGCGCTGAAGATGCCCGGGCTGGCGGTAGGCAGCACGACCCGGTACAGGCTTTGCCAGGGTGTTGCCCCCAACGCGAGGGAGCCGTAACTCAAATGCCTGGGCACCGTAAAGATCGCATCCTCGGCGATGGAAAATATGTTCGGGATCACGGCAAACCCCATAGCAAAGCCAACTACCATCGCGTTGCGCTGATCATAGGTAATACCAAGATCATTGCTTATATAGAAGCGCAGGTCACCATTGAAAAAAATGTGCTCGAGTGGGGTCGCTAGTGCAAATGACAGGTAGCCGAACAACAGGATCACGGGAATCAATATGCCTGCTTCCCATCCTTCCGGAATCCGATGCCGCCAGTTGTGCGGCAACTGCATCCACAGAAAACTCGCCAGCAGGATTGCCATGGGCAGTATTATAAGAATGGTGAAAATTCCCAGCAGATTTTTTTCAACGAACGGGGCCAACCACAAGCCTGCAAGAAATCCGAGCACGACTGTCGGCAGCGCCCCCATTAACTCGATCAGGGGCTTTACCTTGCGGCGCATCGCCGGCGCCATGAAATAGCCGGTAAAAATTGCACCGCAGATCGCTAGGGGAGCTGCTACCAGCATCGCATAGAAGGCCGCCTTCAGGGTGCCAAAGGCGAGTGGCACGAACGAATACTTGGGCTCAAATTCAGTGGTTGCAGCAGATGACTGCCAGATGTATTCGGGCTCTGCATAACTTTCGTACCAGACCTTGTCCCACAAGGCTTGCCAGGATACTTCGGGATGTTCATTTGCCACGTGCCAGGCGCCGATGCCATCGGTCGATTCAATCAACAAGGCATCGCCGCGGGGGGAGATAGCCATGGCCAGCGGCCGCGATTCCAGCAGGCGCTCGGATAAAACTTGCCGGTGCGCCGTTGAGTTGTAGATTGCGACTTCGCCCGCTGCATTGGCAGTGACGAAATTCTTGCGCCGCTGTTCAGGAGCCAATGCCGCAATCGGATCTTCTGCAACCGAAAATTCCCGAACCCGCTGCAATCGCGTTTGTTGGCCATCCCGAATCAGGAACCACTGCGCAACAACACCATTATCGTCAGCTACCAGCAGGGAGATGCCCCCAAGCAGAAACGAGATCCTGGTGGGGCGGACACCATCTTCGGTCAGGAACATCTCAATCTCGAATTGGGAGGCCTCGTTATTGAGCGCCGCCTGCATATCCAGAATCCGGATGAGTCCATTCGCCGCAACAAAGTACAGCCAACGCTGATCACCTTCGATAAACATCTGCGTGGTGCCGCTAACCGACAGCGGTATAGTCGCTACCGTCGTTTCGAAACTGCTGTCGTCTCCGGCTGCGTTGAATGCTGCGAACAGGCTGGTTTGTTTGCTCACCCTCACCAGCGAGCCCTGCCCGGCACTATTGCTGCCTGCCAGCAACATGGACTCACCGCGAGTGCGCAACGCCAGTGCGGTCACCGCTTGTCCCGCGAACAACTGATAGGGTTCAGTTCCGAACGGATAGCTCACCACCGGCGTTATGGTGCGGCTATTGTCTGTTTGTGCATAGGAACTCGCATAACCGTAATCTGCGATAACTACTTCACCATTGCTCAGTCCAAGCGCAACTATGCCACTTTCCTCGGTGTCGATGGTGAACGCAGTTATAGTAGTCGCAGCCGGCAGTGCCACATCAATCTCGGATACTGTTGCACCATCGGCGATGGTAAAGAACAGAAACGTGCCGGACTGATCCAGGCGCATGCCAATTTCAGATTGCTCTTCGATGGCGAGATGTAAAGTCGGGGACTGGTCGGCGCCTTGCAGCTGATATTGATTAAGCTTTTCAACCGAGGCGGCCTTGAACAGCGGAATTACTTCGTAGAACAGGTAGAGGAATATCAGCAGAATCGCAACAATCACACCAATACCACCAACGGCGATAGCTATCTTCGCGGCGCGGTCGGTGAAATGGCGCAATCTACGCCGAAACTGCAGGCGACTGGACGCCATGTTCAGTACCGGGGAAGAATTCAGCCCTGCATCCTGCGCTTGCCCCTGATTCGGTTCTATTGCCATCGTCACTATTCTGGTTTTGGTGTTTTTTTACAAATAAATGACATTATTGTCACAATATATTCCCTATCCATGAAAAAGTCCGGCTCTTGTGGAGCCAGACCCTTGCATAACGAACACGATCCCGGATTACTGCTGCAGGTGGCGCTGGATCACATGCCCAAACTCGCCTTGGTGCCCGCCACCACTCGCGCTGGCAAAGGTACATAGCCATCTTTTAACACAACGGCTTGACCGGATTGTGACAAAATCAAATTGATAAATTCTCTTTCCAGGGGCGGCAACGGCTCATTAGGCGCCTTGTTCACATACACATACAGAAAGCGCGCCAGTGGATAACTGCCAGCGATCGAGTTTTCTGCACTGGCTTCAAAGTATTCACTCTCAGGCGTACGCGCAATCGGCACCGCCCGCACGCTGGAGGTCCGGTAACCGATACCGGAATAACCGATGCCATTGATGGAAGTACTGACGGACTGCACTACCGATGCCGAGCCGGGCTGCTCGTTCACATTGTTCTTGAAATCGCCATCGCACAGGGCTTCTTCCTTGAAGTAACCATAGGTGCCGGAAACGGAGTTACGCCCGAACAACTGGATGTCCCGTGCTTCCCAGGGTCCGCGCATGCCAAGATCCCCCCAACTGGTAAGACTCTGTGAATAGCCACAACGCTGGTTGGAGGAGAAGATCGCATCGACCTGGGGCAAGGTCATGCCCTCGATGGGATTATCCTTGTGCACAAAAACTGCAAGGGCATCGATTGCAACAGGAATGGCGGTTGGCTTGTAGCCGTAACGGGATTCAAAGGCCTCGATTTCGTTGTCTTTCATCTCCCGGCTCATAGGGCCGATGTTGGAGGTACGCTCGGTGAGCGCTGGTGGCGCCGTGGAAGAACCTGCGGCCTGAATCTGGATATTTACGTTCGGGTATAAGCGCTTGAAGTCCTCTGCCCACAGGGTCATGAGGTTGGCAAGGGTATCCGAGCCAACGCTGGACAGGTTGCCCGCGACGCCGCTGGTGCGCTCATATGCCGGAATCTCCGGATCCACTTCGGCGGCTTGTACGGACAGGCCCACCAGAATCAGCAGTGAGGGTAAAATCTTTCCCAATTTCATCGATCGCATGCCATGCCTCCACGAATCACAATAGTCAGACCAGTTAACGCTAACCTGCCCCGAACTATAGCCATAGTATGTGACAGAAATATGACAATTCGGAGAAAATCCAGACGTGACGCCGCAGTTGCACCGCGTCGTTGTACCAAAACTGCATCCACCCTATAGTGAAACCGGCTGTCACGAGACGGTAATATTCCCCGCACCAATCTTGCGTACAATGAGCGACCGTCAAACCATGAAGTCTAACAAGAACCCAATGTCAAATTCGACTCGAAAGAATTCACTTGCAGTGATTGTGGACAATTCAGCCCCCGGGACTGATCACCCACATTCAAGACCTGAGGCTGCAGCGCAGGCTTTTTCCAACCCGGAGTATTTCGAAAATCGGGAATTGAACTACATCAAGTTTAACCTGCGGGTATTAAGCCAGGCGAAAAACCCCAGGCATCCCTTGCTCGAACGCCTGATGTTCCTGTTGATATTCAGCGCCAATCTGGATGAGTTTTTCGAGATTCGTGTATCCGGGCTGAAGAAGCAGATGGATTTTGGCCGGCAACGGCCTGGTCCGGATGGCAAGTATCCGGATGAAATCCTGAAAACACTGCATGAACAGGTGCGCACTGCGCTTACCGAGCAATATCGAATCCTGAACGAGGGACTGTTTCCCTCACTGGCCAGGGAAAATATCCATTTCCTGGCGCGCAACAAATGGAATGCCGAAATCATCGAATGGACCAGACAATACTTTCATGATGAAATTTGGCCCATCATTTCGCCACTGGGGCTTGACCCGGCACATCCATTTCCGCGACTGGTGAACAAGAGCCTGAATTTTATCCTGGCACTGGAAGGCAAAGATGCCTTCGGCCGGGATAGCGGACTCGCCATCGTGCCTGCTCCCCGCTCCCTGCCGCGCCTGATCAAGGTACCGAAGGAAATCATCGCGGAAGGCGACAATTTCATATTCCTGTCATCCATCATTCACGCCTATGTGGACGAATTCTTCCCCGGCATGAGGGTGACCGAATGCCATCAGTTCCGGGTGACCCGCAACTCTGACCTGGAAATGTCGAACGTAGAAGTCGAAGACGTGGCCAGCGCCCTGCGTGGAGAATTGCACAGCCGCCGCTTTGGCGCCGCGACGCGACTCGAAGTAGACAAGGAATGTCCGGCGCGCTTGACCGATTTCCTGCTGGAGCGGTTCAACCTGTCCAGGCATGAGTTATATCCGCTGGAAGGCCCTGTAAACCTGCGGCGCTTGATGGCACTCACCAATATGATCGACCGGCCCGATCTCCTGTTCCCGAAATTTTCTCCCGGTACACCGAAGGCACTGGAGGAAGGTAATTACATTTTTGCGGCAGTGGACAAGGAAGACCAGTTGCTGCTGCATCCTTATCAGTCATTCATTCCCATCATTGACTGGGTGCGGCAGGCTGCCAAGGACCCCACGGTCCTGTCGATCAAGCAAACCCTCTATCGCACCAATGAATCCTCAGAGCTGGTACAGGCGCTGTGTGATGCGGCCAGAAACGGCAAGGAAGTGACTGTCGTTATCGAACTGCGCGCCCGCTTTGATGAAGAAGACAACATCAATTTTGCGAGCATCCTGCAGGAAGCAGGTGCCGTCGTGGTCTATGGCGTCATGGGCTACAAGACTCACGCCAAGATGCTGTTGTTCGTGCGCCGGGTTGGCAACAAACTTAAACGGTATGCTCATCTTGGCACGGGCAACTATCATCGCAAAAACTCGCTGGCTTATACCGATTACAGCTTGCTCACGTCCGAACCTACCATGTGCGACGATGTGCACAAGGTGTTTCAACAAATTACCGGAATGGGCAAGAAGATACATCCGAACCTTATTATTCACGCCCCCTTTAACCTGCGCAAATCACTGCTACGCATGATCGATGCAGAAACACAGGCTGCACTGGCCGGTAATCCTGCACGCATCATTGCAAAAATGAACTCATTAACCGATCCAGAGGTCATCAAGGAACTTTATCGTGCCTCGACCGCCGGAGTGAAAATCGATCTTATCGTGCGCGGCGTATGCTGCCTGAAAGTCGGGATACCCAATGTAAGTGAAAATATTCGTGTTACATCTGTTATAGGTCGTTTCCTCGAACATTCGCGCGTGTTTTATTTCGAGAACAATGCCAGCCAGGTGTACTGCTCCAGCGCCGACTGGATGGAGCGCAATCTTACCAATCGCATTGAAGTCTGTTTCCCGATTCTGAAAAAGAAGTTGGCTACTCGAATCATGGAAGAGCTGCAGCTCTACATGAGCGACCATAACCAAAGCTGGGAATTGCAAGCTGACGGAAGTTATCTGGAACTCGCCACGGTGGCACCGGGCAGCGAAGATGTGCAGATGATTCTGTTAAAGCAACTCGGCCAGTCCCACAGCAGCTAGGCAGGTTCTGAAAGCTGTTGATTACCAACCGGTACACCTTGGCAACCAATTCCAAGCTTTCCACTTTGACCAGCTTGCGAAGAATTTTTGGTAAAATCCGAATTGGTGATAATAATTTTTGCGGACGCACAACTTGTCAATAATCAGAATTTTGGTATTGCTCTGTATCCTCGGGCCTGGACTCATAAACGCCCAGGAAGTAGTGGAAGAGCCGGCAGCAGCGCAAGCAGAAGCAATAGAGGAAATCATCGTTACGTCTACTCGTAGCCGGCGCAGCTTTGCAACATCGCCCACCCGCGTCGAAATCCTTGGTAGTGAGGAGCTTGCCGAAAAAGGCAATATGAAACCGGGCGATATCCGTATGCTGCTGAATGAAAGCACCGGCATCCATGTGCAGCAGACTTCAGCCACAAGTTTCAATTCCAGTATTCGCATCCAGGGACTCGACGGAAAATACACGCAATTGTTGCGTGACGGCATGCCTCTATACAGCGGTTTCTCCGGCAGCCTGAGCCTACTGCAAATAGCCCCGCTGGATCTGCAGCAGGTGGAAGTCATCAAAGGTGCCAATTCAACGCTCTATGGTGCGGGCGCCATCGCTGGACTGGTAAATCTGGTATCCAAAACACCTGGAACAGATCCTGAAAATTCCATGCTCGTTAACGCGACTTCTGCGGGCGGCACGGATGTCAGCGGGTTTTTTACGCGCCGATCTGAAGCGGTGGGCGCAACCCTGTTTACCTCCTATAACGGCAGTGACGCTTACGACCCGGCCGACAACGGCTTCAGCGCCATCCCCGAGTTCGAACGCTGGACTTTCAATCCCAGCCTGTTCCTCTATGGGAATGACAGTGAACTGCGCTTTGCCATCAACGCAGTGGCGGAAGACCGTCTGGGCGGCGACATGAACTATATCGATGGCGATCGTAACCGACCGGCCTACTTCGAAGACGGCATCACACTGCGTCTGGCATCACTATTGGAATATTCGAGACAGTTGGGTTCTGGTCGCGAGTTGGTGCTGCGTAACAATATCAGCCGCTTCCGGCGTGAACAGACAGTGCCGGGATTTGAGTTTTCCGGCGTCCAGCATTCCAGTTTCAGCGAGGCCCATATACTCGGCATGGCCAATACCGTGGATTGGGTGGCGGGGCTGAATCTATGGACCGAGGAGTTTGATCAGAAGCATGCACTCCCCGGCTTTGCTCACGATTATAGCAATCATACTCTGGGTGGTTTTATACAGGGAACTGTGCCGCTGTCGTCCAGCTGGACGCTGGAGACCGGCCTGCGAATCGATCACACTTCCGAACATGGCGACTTTTTGCTTCCCAGAATTTCAATGCTGTATGACTCCGGCGCTGATACCACCGTACGCATCGGCGGCGGTCTCGGTTACAAACTGCCCACGCTGTTCACCGACGATGCGGAAACCTTGCATTACCAAGGTGTGATGCCACTGCAACCTGAGCTGCTGGACGCGGAACGCTCGGCCGGCATGAACATGGATATCAATCGCGAATTTGAATTAAGTGATGCCCTGTCTCTGACCTTGAATCTATTGCTGTTTTATACCAAGGTGGATGACCCCTTGTTACTGGTCTCGCAATCTTTGGATCAGTATGCCTATGAGCAGCCCCGCGGCTATCTCGATACACGCGGTGCCGAAGTGAATGCGATCTGGAACTGGGATTTACTGCGCCTGTTTCTGGGCTACACCCATGCCGACGTGCGCGAACACCGCTTCGGAACAGTTAGCGATGCCTTGCTTATTCCCACCGACCGATTGAATGCGGTGTTGGTGTACGAGCGCGAGGATGATTTGCGGGTGGGCCTGGAAGCCTATTATTACGGCTCGCAGCAGCGCGAGGACGGAAGTCGCAGCCGGGATTTCTGGATACTGGGTCTGATGGCGGAAAAGATTTTCGGCGACACTTTTTCAGTGTTTCTGAACTTCGAAAATTTTGGTGATGCGCGACAGACACGCTATGAAACCATCTACAGTGGACCTTTAGAAGAACCCCGCTTCAATGACCTTTACGCACCGCTGGACGGATTCGTCATCAATGGCGGGTTCAAGCTGCGGTTCTGAGCAACGGGGGGATGTCGGTCCAATTCGTGCTAAATAGCGCTACCCTTATGCTGCTGCTCCATGAAAACACTAGTTACCAAAAAACAGTGTTTGAACTATGCGGGAATTCTCCAATGTATTCCCGAAAGCTGGTCCCGGAGAATGCAGCATCCAGGGCCTGAACAAAACCAATCGATTATATTTGTAGGGTACAGTAAAAGTTTTTTCCCACAATGATTCGTCGAGCCCTTCTGTTTCCAGAAATGCTTTCAGGTCATGAAAATCTTTCCATCCGTATTTGTTAAAGCCTTCGACCGTATTGGGCGCCACTTCCAGGCCCGTTCGCAAATGTCTCCAGAAACACGTTCCATCCGTCTTTGGATGATGCTTGGAAAGATAGACGACTCCTGCCCATTTCGTTTTTATATCGACATCATAATGAATATGAAATTTGAAAGTATCGTTCGCGCGCGTAAATCTTAATCTGCCATTGGCATTGGTTGACGAGTTTAAAGAAGGTTCCATCGTGAGTTTCTGGAATATATCCCGCAGCGGTTCTCCCAGAAAATATTTTGTGGTCATGACGCCGGCATAGTTCCCGGTTGGTGAATCAGCTTCGTTAAAACCATTCAAGGCTTCCTGCACCAATTCATCTGGATCGCTATAAAAATCGTCTACTATTATGTACCTGTCGCGCATTTTCGTACCGCTCGTAACAGACTAATAAACCTCAGATTATTGCAGGGTGAGGCGGTAGTCTGGTGGTTGTGGGGAAGACATCAAGCTGGCGCATTATAAGCTATGCATTCTACATTTGTGTACAAGCTGTTCGACCTCCCCTTTGCCTCGAGTTATGCAGGCACAAGCATCGCTCTGTTTAGCTTGGATCGCCACTTCCCGCCAAAACAGAAATGGCGGACAATCCAACCTGCGACCAGATCCCGTGACCCTGAGTCCTTTTTCTGGGTCGCTTTGCTGACCCAGCAATACTTAAGCTTTGGGGAGGATTACCGATGCCAAATTTATTGCGAAATGTACTGGCAGTCGTGCTAGGAATCGTCATTGGCGGGGCCGTTAACATGGCACTTGTTGTCATCAGTCCGGCCATTATTGCCCCACCCTTCGGGGTCGATGTGAACAACGCCGAGAGTCTCAGTCAAGGCATGCATCTGTTCGAGCCACGCCATTTCGTCATGCCGTTTCTGGCGCATGCGCTGGGCACATTCTTCGGCGCGCTGGTCGCTTATCTGATTGCAGCGAGTTTCAAGACTCGATTCGCCTATGGGATTGGCGTGGTCTATCTCTGTGGTGGCATCGCCGCAAGTTTCATGATCCCGGCGCCGACCTGGTTCATCGCACTGGATCTGATAGCGGCTTATCTGCCGATGGCCTGGTTAAGTATCCAGAGCGGGGTCCGCTTGCAGTCAAGCGGCGATGGCGGCAGGACCAGCGCAGGCTAGGTATCGAGTCAAACCGGCAAGAGCAACCTCAGAAAGTTTTGCGAACCTTCAATGCCAGCTGGAGACCACTGGAGTTACAGGAGTCTTCGATTTCTTCGATGATTCCATTCACCGCAGCGCCATTGAATCTGGTTCGTTCCCGGCACCACTGACTGTCGAGGATATTTCTGGCTTCCAAGCGGAATGTGGTACCACCAAACGCTTTCTTTTCTGCAAACAGGCTCATTTGCGGTTCGCTGGATTCCACTTCGATATCATCTATATCGATAAACTTGCGGCCGCTGCCGCCGTTCATTGGCATGCCGACATTAAAACCGTAGTTCGCATCCATCTGCGGCAGGTCATGGCGGAATCCGAGGTTGCTGTAGCCACGACCATTGTTACGCATACGGCGCTCTATTCCCAAGAAGGGATCGGTAACTTCCGAGTCACCCAGACTCAGACTAGCGGTTAACATGGCGTTTGGCAGACCCATATAACCGAGTCTGGTGCTCAGACTCGTGTTGATGCCATAGCGTTTGGCGGTACCGATATTGCCGCGGGCGGACAATAATCTGGTGGCTGTTGAAATATCGATGCGGTCAATCACATCGGCAATATCACGATAAAAAATACCGGTGTTAATGACGCCATTGTCGTTCGGCAGTCGGTATTCCATATTGACGCTGTAGACCCAGGCCTGCTCCTGCACAATTTCCGGGTTGCCGGCCTCCGTTTCCTTGTCCAGGTCGGAGTAGTCGACCGAGGCGCTGAAGTCGGAAAAACTCAGTTGGGAAACGTCTTTTTCAACACCCAGACGCAATTGCAGACTGCCGGTTATGTCAAACCGGTAATCCACCTTGGGACGCAGAAAGTCAAAATCTCTGGATTTATTGACGTCGCCGCTCTGGGTGATTTCAGAAGATTCCAATAACAGTGTGCTTTCCAATGACATGCGGTCATTGATTTGCCAGTTATGCATGGCGAATGCTTCGTAACGGATTTCTTCGACTTCCGAAGTACTGTTGTCTACCGGCACTGGCACCAATCCGCCTACTGTGTTCGAAGCAATGCCGGGAATCGCCAGACCCAGGCGCAATTGCGAATTGCGCAGCGTCTGGGCGCGCTCCATACCCACCTCAAGGCCATGGCCGGATACCGGGCTAAAGGTGTAGGAGGAGCGCAAAATGCGCTCTCGATCACGTCCAATATTATAGAGGTAAAGACTCTTGTTATCGCCGCTATCGGTAATACTGAAACGTTCTCTGGCACCTTCTCCCTGACGATCATTGACCACGAACAACAACCGATACTTGCTGCCGTTATCGAAAGTGTGGTCCCAGTCACCACTGGTTTCCCAGTTATAGCGTTCATAATCTCTGGCTTCGCGTTCGCGGTATAAAACCGGAGCGCTGCCGCTGTAATTGGTAATCTCACGATAGGTCTCTGACGGCGGCTTGCTGAAACCGTAAAGCGCATTGAACTGCACCAGATCCTGGTCGAACTGATAACTCAGAGCGCCGCTGAAGTCAGACTCAGTTTCGTCCCTGATGTCCTCTTCGTAGGTGACATCTTTAAGTGAGTAATCCGGTAAATAGCTGACTTCCCGTCTGATTTCGTTGCTATAACGCGGCTCAGCTTCAGCACTGAACAGGTAATTCAGAGCACCGGTCTGACCGGATACGGAAAATTCTGCACCCGGATCCACCGTGCCATCATGGATATAATCCATATTGACCTCGGTGTTGATGCTGCGCCGGGAGAGAGAATCCAACAGCACGATATTCAGCGTTTGGCCGGAATTGCGGACATCCAGTTCTTCGGAAGAGCCACGAATAATTTCTATATAGTCAACCTGACTGGCGGAGATTCGACTCAGCTGATCACGGGCAGAGGTATTCTTGCCGGTCATGCGTTGACCGTTGATGAGGATTTCATTCTCGCCGGCACCAAGGCCGCGACGATTGTTACCGCCGCCACCGCTAGGGCCACCACCCATCATCATATTCATCCCGGGAATGACATTGAGCATGTCGTTGACCGAGACCGGTGCGAATTCCGCAAAATAGGCTGCCGGATAAGTAATAGTGGTACTTTCAAGAGCGCTGGATGTATCAGTTTGGGCTGCGGAAGTGCTGCATAAACCAATAGCAAGAAGCAGAGCACCGAGGCGCGTGATTGGTCCCTTGTACTGCCTTGTAACCATCAATAGCTGCTCCAGACGTCTGCATTTACCAATTAACTTCATCAGTGCCAGTCTGTGGCTGACTTGATCTATACGTGATCCTGCAAGTTCTGGATTATAGCCCAGCCTATTTGGCTTGTTTTGTGACAAATTGTCCTGCGGGACCAGCTGCGCACATCCTGCGCGAGGAAGTGTCGAGCTGATTTTCCACGAATGGCTTGCTCGCATATGCTTGCAGACATGTAATGGGAAATTTCCAGGATTACTGGTGAACGGGGAATATTACTGATTCACAACTTACGAAACCGGAGAACTCATCGCTTCCAAGCCACCTTTAATCCTGCCTGATACTCTCAGATACTCTCAGGCAGGACTCAGCATTCTGCTTCTCGCACAGGCTCGATGCGGAGCAAGCTGCCATCTTCTTCATCCATCAACACATAAATAAAGCCGTCGGGCCCCTGCTGTACATCCCGCAGCCGTTGCCCTATTTCCCTGAGCAAAGTCTCCCGGCGTATTTCCTGGCCGCGACTATTGAACACCACTCGCTCCAGATGGCCAGTACCTGGAATACGGCCCATAACCATCGAGCCGACAAACAGGTTCCCCTGCCATTCCGGAAATTGATCACCGCCATAGAACATGATTGCTGATACGGCTATTGAAGGCCACCAGAGCAGCTCCGGATCTTCATAACCAGCCTGCTGTTTTACGCTGCTGACCCAGTCGCCTCGATATTGACGACTGGATGAAACCAGAGGCCAGCCATAATTGGCGCCAGGATTTATAATATTGACCTCATCACCACCTTGCGGGCCATTCTCGCTGGCCCATAGCTCACCTGTGGTGGGATTAATAGCCAAGCCTAACTGATTGCGATGGCCGACACTGTAAACCTCAGGCAGGTAGCTGCCATCGGCGACAAAAGGATTGTCTGCTACTGCGGTACCATCATCATTCAAGCGCAGCAATTTGCCGTAGTGTATCGCAGGGTCTTGCGCAAATTCGCCGGTGCCTGCGAAAACATAGGCACCACCTACTGACATGAACAGCTTTTTGTCGGGCGTAAATAGCAGGGTAGATCCTGCGATTGCGGTATCGAGACCTTTAGCCGTAAAAATTTCCTGCACATCAGTGAGTCGATTCTCCTGCAGGCGTGCCCGCACCAGCGCCACAGCTTGTTCCGGCTCACCTGCCACTGCGATTGGTTTGGTGTAGGTCATATAGACAATGGCATCATCATCAGGATGCAATGCAATGGACATCAACCCGGCACGAAACACTTCTGAATAGACGGCAGGTACTCCGCTGATATCCGCATCTTGTAGAATGCCATCACGAATCACCCGCAATTTACCGGTATAGCGCTCAGTAATGAGAATGTCGCCGTTCTTGCGAAATGCGAATGAAAAAGGATTGGCCAGTCCGGTCGCAACCGGCGTGACGCGAATTGTTGGCACTTCGAAGGTGTGAAACTCTACCGGTCCGGTCAGGGTTGTTTGAGCAACCACTGCTGCAGACAGCAGCACACTTGCACTCACTGACAGAGCTACGGCAACCGCTTGTGTGACTCGAAACATGCATTACTCCAGATTGAGAGAAATTATTGGATTTAGTGTTGATGTCCAGCGCCGTGCTCGGCAGCAACCGTGTCGTAATGCATTCGAATCAGATCTCTGCCGAAGTCACCGGTGAAGTCTCGCCAAACCAGGTGCACATGGTTCGCATCATTCTGGGTATTGTCGTATTCAATGAGAAAGCCGGCTCCCTGCACGCGATAATAATGCGGGTCGCCTTTTTCCAGACCGCCGATCCACGCAAATAATATCGAATCATTCCCGGCTGCGGCGATCTGCTCCATCCGTTGTGCCGCCAGAATTTCTGACTGGGTTGAGGCAACTTCTGCTATCAACTGCAGCAATAACTGTTGTTGCTGCTGATTCAGCCCATCATAACGTATTCCCTCTGGCTTCAATGGGGTGACTTCCTTTTCTGCTGCAGTAAAAATATCGTTGGGCGCAGTGCCAGTCAGCAGTGCGATTGCCAATTGGTCAGCCGACAAGGATTTGACCAGCTCGCGCGCGAGATCTTCTTCAGCTGCCAGTACCCGCAGACCCTGTTGCGGCCCCTCTCGCACTTCGGCGGGATTGCTGCCAAAAAATTGCGGCGTGCTGGCAATGCCGACGCCACCACTGAAGGTCCAGTTAAAGGCCTGATGATGCCCTTCGTAGCGCATTGCCCAATCGCCATTCAGGGTAGGATTGCCGAACACGGTGAGGTAATACAGTTCCGGGTCACGCACGAAGCGGCCATTTTGTTCAATCGCCGCCAGCACATTTTCCAGGCCGCGGATGCTTTCCGATTTGGCAAAGCCCTTGGCACTGAGAAGTGTCTGCAACAAAGCCATGGCATTCTCTCTTTGTGCCTGCGTCAAATCCTTTAGAGCTATGCCATTGCGTGCCCGTGGAATAAAGTGCCAATTCAGGCGTTCTTCATCTTCAAAAGCAAATTGCGCGAGTTTTGCTTGCTCAGCGTCTAGACTGGAAAGAAATCGAATAGAGGAATCCAGCATCTGCTGGCTGAGCTCAACCGTAGTAGTCTGGGCGTAACTGACACTTGCTGCGGTAAGCAGACACATTGCCAGCAGGCATTGGCGACAGTATGAAGATTTTTGTTGTAGTTGCTGATTTGGTCGCATGCCGTGGAACTCCGGGGCAGGATGGGTGAGCCATGGGGTGGTGCTCGAGCAAGGACAGAATAAACCCCACCCACCAGCCCGTCCAGCTTTGCGACCGGAAATCATAAGCCGTTGTCAGCTGTGTAAAATTTTGCGATAAATAGCATTTTTGCAGGGAGAGAATGCAATGAAGGCAGTGACAATCAAGGAATTTGGCGGTCCCGAGGTCATGCATTACGGTGAAGTCGATAAGCCGCGCCCGCATCATCAGCAATTACTGGTCAAGATCGAGGCAGCGGGATTGAACTATATCGATACTTACCAGAGAAGCGGACTCTATCCGCTGGAACTGCCCGCCAAGCTGGGATTGGAAGGTGCCGGTGTCATTGAACAACTTGGGCTGGAAATTACGCGGTTCGACCGCGGTCAGCGCGTGGCCTTCGCCAACGCGCAGGGTGCGTACGCAGACTACGCGGTAGTAGATCAAAGCAGCGCTATACTCATACCGGAAGGAATCAGCTTCGAACAAGCGGCTGCGTCCATGCTACAGGGTTGCACCGCGCATTATTTGAGCCGATCCACTTTTGTGCTGGATGAAGATTCGTACTGCCTGATTCATGCCGGAGCCGGTGGCGTCGGTTTATTGCTCACCCAGATTGCGAGAAACATGGGCGCTCATGTGATCACAACTGTCTCGACCCGGGAAAAGGCCGAACTTTCCAGGGCCGCAGGCGCCCACGACGTCATCCTATATACTGAGCAGGATTTCGAGAAAGAGATCAGGCGCATAACCCGCGGTGACGGGCTTGACGTTGTCTACGACTCAGTTGGCCTCGCTACTTTTGAGAAAAGCCTGAACTGCCTGAAACCAAGAGGCATGCTGGTTTTGTATGGAAATTCCTCGGGCGCCGTTACCCAATTCAATCCCGCTATGCTGGCAGCCAAAGGTTCTCTGTACCTGACTCGTCCCAAACTGTTTGACTATATCGCCTGTGCTACTGACCTCGAATTGCGTGCCAATGAGTTCTTCAGATGGGTGCGTGACGGCGAGGTGAAATTGCGGATTGAGCACAAATTTCCATTATCAGAAGTGCAAGACGCCCATCGCGCACTGGAAGGTCGCAAGACCACTGGCAAAGTGCTGTTGATTCCCTGATTTTTTTTTGCGCGCCAAAGCAACTACTTAAAATCCATCCTAATCCATAACAGGGTGAAATGGCTGTTCGCTCATCCGAAAACCAACGCGAGTTGGGCAGACTAGATATTGATAACTTTATTGCTACAGCATGAGTCATAAAGCACTGGCAGAGACTGCGCGAGGACGGATTCACATATGACCAGCCGACGCGGCTTTATGCAGGCCATGAGCATGCTGCCACTGCTTGCCGGATGCACCAGTATCGGCAATTCGAATGCAGCGAATTTCACGCCTTCAGGCGTACCAATACGCCGGGTGCTGGTGGATGACAATCGGGTCATTCGCACGGTTGCTGGTCTGCGCCCATTTCGCAGCGCGGGATTCGTGGTAAAGGCAGAAAGCTTCGATGACAAGTTGGTCATTCATAACTATGGTCATGGCGGTGGTGGCATCACGCTGTCCTGGGGTACGGCACATTTGGCGATGCAAATGGCAGTACAAACCCGGCATAAACAATGCGCGGTTATTGGCTGTGGCGCAGTAGGCCTGGCCACTGCTCGCTTGCTGCAGAATCAAGGCTGGCAAGTCACTATCTACGCCAAAGACCTGCCGCCGCATACCACGTCCAATATTGCCGGCGGACAGTGGTCACCGACTTCTGTATATGATGATGAATACGTGACGCCGGCATTCGCACTGCAATTCGAAGAGGCCATGCGTCTGGCCTATGGCTATTTCCAGAATCTGGTGGGCCCCAGATACGGCGTGCGCTGGATCAGCAACTACAAGATTGGCAGCGAACCGGCACCATCTGACAACTTCAATGACAGACATGCAGGGATGTATCCGCAGTTGATGGATATCGCTCCGGGTCGGCATCCATTCGCGGCACCTTATGTACGGCACTACGACACCATGCTGATTGAACCGGCCATCTACCTGCCGGCAATGCTGCAGGATTTTCATGCGGCCGTTGGCAACATCCAGGTAGTGGATTTCGTCGATCGCCAACAAGTGCTGAGCCTGGCGGAACCGGTTATCCTGAATTGCTCGGGTCTAGGCGCGCGGGATTTATTCAACGACCAGGCACTGATCCCCATCATGGGCCAACTGAGTATTCTGTTACCACAGGAAGAAGTGGATTACATGATCATAGGTAATGGCGGACTGTATATGTTCCCGCGCCATGACGGCATCCTTTTGGGCGGCACCTTTGAGCGCAATCAATGGTCGACTGAGCCTGACCCGGTCGCAAGCAGACGCATTCTGGATGGACACTCGGCGTTCTTCCGGGCGATGCATGATCCATGGGCTATTTAATGAGTAGGTGTAACTTATTGAGTGTACGCCTTTGCGTTCTGATCTTGTGCTCAGGGGCGCCGCTTCAATTGCTGCATGGGCAGGATACAGACAATGCACAGGAGCCTGCTGTTGCTGCGCCGCAAGCTCCATCCAGATCCATCGAACAGATCACGGTGATCGGTGAACGCACGCTGTCGTCAATGAGAAACACGATCGATCGCATCGAAGAAGATATGTATCGTGCTTTCAATGAACTGAACAATTCTGATGATCTGGACATATTTTGTGTCAGCGAAACCAGAACAACTTCGCACATTATCCAGCGCAATTGCGAACCGGTATTCCTCAGCAAGCTGAAGCGAGAAATTGCACAAAGCGCTTTGCCACTGATTCGCGATGCCTTTACTGAAGATGGCATAGATTTAGTGCGGCTGGAGCAGGGACTCAATACCATTGAATCGGAAAAGAACCTGCAGTTCCAGGCCAGTGCCAAGTACGCAGAACTGAGCGCGGAAATCCTGCGCATTACCCAGGAAAATCCCGCTTACCTGGAGGCGTTGCTGCAAATCGGTCAACTTAAAGCAGAGTACGCAGCGGCGCGCAAACTGAAATTTGGCACCAACGATTAGGCCAGCAGCAAAACCCATTGGCCGGGATTTGGCCTGGTGCCCCTGCATAAATCGCCACGCCGTGCTATCGCCAACGGAATTATCGGAAATACCGATAAGACCAGAATCCCTTGCCGAACGCCGGATACCGGGTAATTGCGTAGACATTTCCAGCGAATCCAATTAGTCTTTCGCTAGTTAAAATATCTAATAATAAGGAAAGATCATGAAACCCCAATTTCTGAACGGTTCCTCTGCATTACTCGGATTATCTGCCCTGTTGGGATTCAGTGTAGCCAATGGCCAGACAGATGCCCCAACGTTCTATGCTGATGCCCTGCCACTCTTCCAGAAAAATTGCGTGGTATGCCATCAACCAGACGGCCCGGATGTCGGCGGCATTTCCGCACCCATGTCCTTACTGGACTATGAGCAGGCGCGAATGTGGGCGCCAATGATCAAGAATGCCCTGCTCACTGGTTATATGCCGCCATGGGGTGCACATGAACAGCACCGAGGTGAATTCAAAGGCGAGCGTTATATCGACAAGAGCGAGAAAGATTTATTGATCGCCTGGGTTGATGCGGGCGCCATCGAAGGTAATCCCGCCGACGCTGCCAAGGCCGATGGCCTGATTGCAACGGGTACTGGCGCAGTCATGCCGGAATCTGGCTGGTGGATTGGTGATCCAGACCTTGTGGTGCAATTTGAACGACCTTTAAAAGTGCCAGATGCGGTGGAAGATTGGCAGCCTACAATTCAGCTGCCGGTACCTGAAGGCGCTCACTCTGAACCGAAATGGATCTCCAAGGCGGAGCTCGATCCCGGCGGACCCTGGGTGCACCATATCGTTTCCAGTCACATGGGCGTGGGAGTTCCCGGACGCGGACCCTTCACCTACCCGGAAGGCTGGGGTGTGTTGTTGCCAGAAGATCCCTTTATTACCGTGAACATGCACTACCATAAGACTCCTGGCGAAGGCACCGCAGTCGAGGATTTCACTCGCGCTGCGTTCAAGTTCTATGAGAAAGGCGATGTCATCGATCATGTGGTGGAAACCAACCTGTTGCCGCACCGCGGCTGGACCATCCCCCCAGACGACCCAAACTTCAAAGTCTCCACTACCCATAACATAGACGAGGATATTTACTTGTTGTCCATGGGGCCGCATATGCATTATCGCGGCAAGGCCATGCGTTACGAGCTGGAATATCCCGACGGAGAAATGGAAACTTTGCTGTGGGTGCCAAACTACGATTTTAACTGGCAGTTCCTGTACGAATATGAGGTGCCGAAGATGGTTCCAGCAGGTTCAATCCTGCATATGAGCTGGTGGTTCGACAACTCAGCAGATAATCGCTTCAACCCCGATCCATCTGCTGCAGTGGTATACGGCCCGGAAACCTCAGATGAAATGGCTAATGCGCGTATCTATTACGCACCTACGAAGCCGCAAAATATCGTGGTAGGCGGAGAAATCCCGGCTGACATGTTGGAAGCAGCAAGACGCGAGAATCAATTGCGTCGTGAGCATTCCGAAACTCTGGACTTGAGCAAAGATGATCTCGAATGGCTGAATGACAATGGCCGAATGCACGAGGACGGTCACTAGTAATACCCTTATAACCCCGGTGTCCTGCACCGGGGGAACTTACAAGAGGACAGCACGATGAGTAAATCCATGCGTAGCAATGCGTTGCTAACCACGTTTTCCATCGTCGCAATCGCCTGTTGTAATTCAGTCATGGCACAATCCGGCAGCACCTGGATTAACGCCCGCACCGCCGATGGCCAACCTGACCTTGGCGGCGTGTGGACCAATGCCACGATCACGCCCATCGAACGCCCCGCTACGCTCGCTGACAAACCCTTTCTGAGTGATGACGAAATCGCGGCGATGGAGCGGCGCACTGCCGAAAATCGGGAACGCGCAGAAGCAAATATCGATGTGGCTTCGGGCGGTGATATTGGTGGCTACAACCAATTCTGGCTCGACTCAGGCGATACCGTACTGTCTACCGGACAGACCTCAGTAATCGTAGATCCTCCTTCTGGCAGAGCTCCGATTCGTCCCGAAGCCGAAGCCGCCCGGGACTATGATTTTGCCCATATCGAAGATCACTATGTGCATCATTCCGTTTGGGATCGTTGTATCTCGCGTGGAATTCCTGGCTCCATGTTGCCCGCTGGTTATAACAATGCTTACCGGTTTATCCAGACGCCTGACACTGTGACCATCGTCTATGAAATGATTCATGACGTGCGTGTGATTCCCCTCAACAAGACCGAACACATCGATCCCAAGGTCAAGTTGTGGATGGGAGATTCCGTTGCGCATTGGGAAGGCGATACGCTCATCGTGGAAACGACGAATTACAATGATCGCGGCATGATTGCTTCCAGTATGGCGGGCGGGCGCTTGAAAGGCGTACCCGTGACGGAAGATTTGCATGTGGTGGAGCGCTTCACCCGGGTCAGCCAGGACACGATCATCTGGGAAGCCCGAGTGACCGACCCAACCATCTACACCCAACCGTTCACGCTCTCAATGCCACTTACCCGGGATCCTGAATATGTGATGTATGAATATGCCTGTCACGAAGGCAATCATGCCATCTTCAATATCCTCAGCGCGGGCCGCGCCGCCGAGCGCATGCAAGTCCAGCAGTAAATAAACTACTGCAGCAAACTACTGCAATGTGGTTTTAAGCAGAAGCTAAATCAGGAAACGGCGATCGGCTCCCAGCCCTTGTAGCGCGACTTCACCTCTTCTACGCTGTGCTTGCAGACACCAAGCTTCGCAATCAGCTTGGTCTCACACACATCACAACGCACACATTCCTTGAAGTCGATTACCGGACCGCGAATAGCTCCGGTCGGGCAGGCGTGTTCGCACACCTTGCAAACCTGGCACTGTTGCACACGTTTGATCCGGAATGGCGATAGCAGGGAAACTACTCCCAATGCTGCACCGAGTGGGCAGGCATAACGGCAGTAGAAGCGGCTGATAAAAGTCGATCCCACCAGGAATCCGATCAGGATCAGCCATAACAACACCGATTGACTCTGGTAGAAAATAGTTCCAAACGGCTCAAAATACTGGAACAAACTCAATTCGCTGTAACTCAACGCCATCACGATCAGAAACGCGAGTATTCCGTATTTAATGTACAGCGCCTTGTCATGCACGGCCTGGGGTAATTGCTTCTGAAAATGTCTTGGTACGAATTTGCTAATAATGTCCTGCAACGCTCCGAACGGGCACAACGAAGAACAGAACACCCGCCCCCAGAACAGTGTGGTAATAATCGTGAACAAAATAATGATCAGCATGGGCAAGTCTGTCATAAACATTGACGGACCCTGTTTTATACCATTTGTGATATGGGATACTGACACGAAGCCACCATCAACGAAACCGAGATAGAGCAAGGTATAAGTCAATGTAATCCAGCGCAGCGTGGCGTTCTTGCGCAAGAACGAAGTCATCACCAGGACCAGCAGCAGTAACAAGGCAGATACTTCTGGCCAGGGCGCATCAGCGATCAAGGTCGCGAATACATTATTTTCGTCATATGCTTCCTCGTCATCGAAACCCGTTGGCAAGAATTCCGGTGGAACCGGCGCACCCTGGGCCAATGCCAGAGCCACGGGTGGCACCTGATAATTCAGGCGTGACACACTGTCGAATCCGCCAAGGTCGAGGCCCGTGTTATAGAGAATCGTAAATGGTCGCGCGAGGTCGACCGCACCATCCAGCACCATGGCGCCCGCGAAACGCATTTTCCCGGCCACTTTACCCTGGTCGGCGCTGCCTACATACACGAAACGGCGTCGCTCCACTGGAAATACAGTCTCATCCTGCTGTATCGCCAGACGCTCCTGCCGAAATGGAATTGTGGCATTGCCATCAATACCGACCAGCAGCATCGAACCGTTGTCTACCCGGTTGCTGGCTTCACGATCTGCCCGCGAATAATCATCGGTGCCAACCATTATCTCACCGAGACCATCATGACCCATGAAGGCAAAGGTCATGTTCAATACACTCGCATCAGGCTGGATGATACTCAACGTGGAAATCAATCCACTCTGCATCATCTCTTCCCACGATTGAGCTTGCAGTATTTGCAAGGCCATTGCATCGGAATTGGTAGAGGCGGCGTAGGCTGAATCCGGCAGGTAAGCAAGCGCCACCTGACGTGCGGCATTACGCACACCTCTGGCTACGGCCCAACTGGTAATCGTGGCACGAGAGATGCCGTCGATATCCCTCCCTATCCTGAATTCCTCGCTAACATTCTTGGCTTCGAACTGGTCGGGAAAGTACTCGGTGTTGATAAAGTCGCCGCGAATGCTTTTATAGGATTCTCGATAAAACAGCACCTTGATACCAGTAAGTGTGCCAGCCAGGTCAATCCCCACCAACACCTCGACCGGGGCGCTATATCCGATCTCCTCAGGGGGCAGGTCTGGAGTTGCAAACAAGTACCCGATCAAATCCGCTTCGCCAGTGGCGTTATTGCGATATGCTCTGATTACTGGAGGTGAACCGGATTTTTCCGAATAGCTATCGGCATTCGGCATTACGAATTGCATATCTTCGAGCGTCGGTATTTCACCAACTTGAGCTATGCTTAAGCCAGAACCGAGCATCACTATCAACAGCAGGCTGAAGCTGGCTAGCTGATGCAATTTCCTGACGACAATGGGCCCGGACAAGTTGGAGCTGAGGAGCGAACTGCGGTACAACATTCTTATTGTTTCCGTCTGTAATTCTTCCAGCCGAGTTCGTTGCGGATATTGAAATAATCCCGAGGCATAAATTAGCACTGTAATCGACCGATACACAATCAATAAATTGCAGAATTAGCGGGCATTGCAGCCTGTCGCGCACGACAATTTCAGAGGACTAACGCATGCAACGTTTTGAAAATTGGGTCAATGTGGCGGCGAGCATTGGCGTGCTTTTAGGTATCCTGTTTTTAGGACTTGAGATCAGCCAGAACACTGAGATGATGCGCTCGCAAGCTCGTGATGCGATCACTGACAAACAGATGATGTTTTCCGAATGGGTCACCACGGAGCCAGAGATGGCGGCTGCGATCGTGGCCGCTAGTCAGGGACTGGATAAAATGAGCCCTGAACATCTTGTTATGTACAGCTACTTCATGGCCGGTGTCTGGCGCGAGTGGGAAAATTCATATTATCAGTTCGAGCAAGGCTTGTTTGACATAGCTGAGTTCGAACCACGGATGGTGCGCTGGCATAGCCAGATGCAATCCAGAGCGGCACGTACGCTGTGGACTACGAACAAGGAATGGTATGCACCTGGATTCCGGGCGCGAGTCGATGCCATGGTAGCGTACATCGAGCGCGCCGGAATATAGTTCAGTTCGCAGTCAGTCGTCGCTGCAAGAAAGACACAACCTGACCCAACAATTGCTGCGACCGTGCTGAGTCATCCTGAATGTCGAAGGCATACACTCCTGCAGGAAAGTTGATCAATTCAAGATCCCAATTTGATTGCAAGGCATTTAAAACGAAATCATCAATTGATGCATTGAGTCCGGGGAACGAGTCCATACCAACACGCAGCACCAACAGCGCGAGTTCTGGGGAAAGCTGTACATGCGTTGCATTGGGATTCACGAAGCGATACTGCGCAGCTGCGGCGCTTACGCCTTTATTTGTTTCGCAATCCAGCATAAAACCGTAACACAAGGCCGCGCCGCGAATTTGTTGTCGTTCCTGCAGTACGTGCAAGGCATTGGGTACATTACCTGACAGCGACAACACTCCCAACCGTAGTGGATCTATGCCCATTGCCACAGCATTCACCGTTATCCAATCGACCAGTTCAAGCGCGTCCAGCACTGGATCGCTGGCAGTATAGAGAATTACTGCAAACCCTGCTGCGGCCCGCAGTTTGCCCCAGGATTGGTTCTGCCCAATATCCTTCAATTGCATGCCAGTCATCTTTTTGAATCCCGGGTCCGGGTACCCAGTGACGAGGATCACCGCGGCAACAGGCAAGGCGAGATCCACCGGATAATAAATATCCATGCATTGACCATGCATGCCGTATGGCTGGTTTCGTACCACCTTGCCTTGATACTCAAATTTCAATACCAGCGGTTTCGTAAACATGTTTCCAGCATTTGTGCTGGTTTCTGCGGCAGTCTCTTGCTTTTTGTCTGACATGGTTTGCCTCCTCGACAGTTAATGGACAGACAAATAAAAAGCCCCCGCTGCGAAGACAGCGAGGGCTCTTGGGTGTAGGGAGAATTAAAGATGGAGCAATGCTAATCGACGCGACACATTCGGGTCAATAACTAAATTGGACGCCAACAAAGGCATAGACAATGCTGGTCGAGGCAGTAATTGAATCGGACCAATGCTTGATCTGAATGTCTCCGGGCTCCGTATGCCTGTAGCGGTTCCAACTTATTTGTACCAAGATACTGGACCTGAACATTTTCTCCGGAGAACAGTCCCATCGATATCGCACTGCTTGACTGGTTACAAGCGCACGGGCAATACGCTCTTGCACTCGTATTCTTCTTTGCCTTTGCCGAGGCCTGCATCGGTATCGGTTTATTTGTCTCTGGGCTGTTCCTGGTCACGGTTGCATCGTGGGTTTATAGCAGCGGCACCGCCGGGATCGCGCAAATTTTGCTGCTAGCATTTTCTGGTGCCGCGTTAAGTGACCATGTCGGATTTTATGTGGGCCGCTGGTGCGGACCCGGTTTGCACCAAATTGAGTTTGTAAAAAAGCGCAGAGTGCCGCTACAGCGGGCTGAACGGCTAATCTCCGATTACGGAGCCATTGCCATCTTCATTGGCCGATTGGTACCTGCAATACGTAGCCTGATCCCTGCAATGCTGGGTATGAGCGGATTCAAAACCACCTATTATTCAATTCTGGATATTGCTGCCTGTCTGGTGTGGTCGCTGGGTCTGGGGGCGATTATTATTGGCGTCGATCAACTGCTCTGAATTGCAAACCAACTTGTCTATCCGCTTTCATTTCAATTTACCGCGCGCGCCGGATTCTGCGAGAGCTTGAACTAATCGAAGCAAAAAAAACGGAAAGGATTGCTCCTTCCCGTTTTCTTTTTTCCTGATTTGGCTTGCTTAGTGTGCTGCGCCAGCTGCAGCCGCTGCACCTGGCAGGGCCATTGCTGTCAATTTCGAACTGGTCTGCAGCAGCACGTACTGATGGCCATCATGAAACCAGGAGCTCATGCCGTAACTCGAGCGCGCAGGAGCTTCGATTTCACCAATGATCTCTCCAGATTGCTTGTCGATGGCATACAGTATCGGCGTGCCATCACTGGCATCATCTGAATAGATCAGCATATTGGCAGTTACTACCATGGGCACCAGAGCACCGGTTCCGGTATTGCCTATGTCTATGCCAGCCAGCGCCGGGTTGTTCTTGATACGGTCTGGCGTTTCGCCGGTTGGAATCATCCATGCGTGCTCGCCGGTGTTCATATCAATGGCAGTGATGCGGCTATACGGTGGCTTCCAGATTGGAATATCCGCAGGGTGTCGTGGCGGTCTGGCAGTTGCACCGGGACCAGCATTCGCCCACTGCGCCAAGTTGGTGCCAGTAGTATTTGGATACAACAGATCTGCCTCTTCGCCCGGGATCAGGCGCAGGGCAAAACAAGCCTTATGGGATGACACATACAACATGCCAGTGGTGGGGTCGGCTACTGCAGGTGCGGTGATGTTGGCTCCGCCAGCGCCGCCCGGACAGTTCATTGCGGCATATTTGCCTAATGCGTTGTCCGCATGAATGGGGGGATTGAATAAAGGTCCCATCTCATATTCAGCCATTGCTTCAATCGCCTGCTGCCGAATCTCTGGAGTAAAATCCACCAGATCATCCACAGTTATGCCCTGCATATCGAACGGTGCCGGTTTGGTGACATGCGGTTGTGTGGGTGACAAGACTTCGCCGGGTACGATAGACGGCGGCACCGGTAGATCCACAATGGGCCACAATGGTTCACCTGTGATGCGATCAAAGGCATATACCCAGGCTTGCTTGGTCACTTGCATTACGGCAGGCACCATGCCCCGGCCTGGCATATTCAAATCGAGAAGTACGGGAGCAGTTGGATTATCAAAATTCCAGATTTCATGTTTCACCATCTGGAAATGCCACTTCCGCTCACCAGTGCGCGTGTCGAGTGCGATCAACGAGGCGCCATACAGGTTGTCACCCGGACGGAATCCGCCGAAGTAATCGATAGTGGCGCTATTGGTTGGGATATAAACCAGATTATTCGCAGGATCGGCTGACAATGGCGCCCACGAGGATACGTCACCGGTCCACTGCCAGGCATCGTTCTGCCAGGTTTCATGACCATACTCACCCGGTTTTGGAATTACATTAAACTTCCACTTGAAGGCACCCGTGCGCTTATCGTAAGCGAGAATGTCACCTGGTACGTTTTCAATGCGCGATTGGTGATAGCCCTGCTCAGCAGAATTACCAACTACAATTGTGTCATTCACCACAATCGGTGGTGAAGATGAAGTGATATAACCAGTGGCCAGCGGCAAGCCATTATAAGCGTCGTATGGATGTCCGAGATCGGCCAGCAAGTCGACCACACCGGTTTGCGAAAAACCATCGATTGGCACAGGCTTGCCAAATCCTGCCAGTGGCACTCCAGTTTCAGCATCCAGCGCTGTCAGGAAAAATGCCGGAGATACAATGTAGATCACCCCGCGACCATCAACCTCGGCATAAGCCACTCCTTTGCCGTAATCGGCGCGCATGGAGTATTCACCTCGTGGCGTGTTCGGTTCCTTATACGACCAGATGGTTTCACCAGATTTTGGATCAATCGCCACCGCATAGCGGCGATTGCCAGCTACGGTGTACAACTTGCCATTAATAAAGGAGGGTGTGGAACGGCCGCTGACGGCGCCGAAGCTGGCCCCATCCCATTCCCAGGCCACTTCCAATTCGCTGAAATTAGCCGCGGTAATCTCATCGGCCGGGGTGTAACGAGTGTGCGCATAGTCACCACCCAGTGTCAGCCATTCGATGTCGTCTTGCGCCTGGATCTGAGCAGTAGCAAGCAAAAGGTACGCTGCCAGCGCAATACTCAGCATTTGACCTGATTGCATGGTTTCAAGAGTTCTCATGAATCTCTCCAATTGTGGTAAATTTTGGAACCGGGTTACGCACGGCAACATAGCAGAAATTCCCTGAACTCCCTAGTCACGCAGTGCAAAAGTCGCCAGCGAATTGCCGGAGATTACTGCCACGTATTGCACACCGTCAACCATGTAAGTTACTGGAGCCATGACGATCTGCCCGCCCAGGTTGACGTGCCACAGCAGGCCGCCGGCACGAGCATCGATGGCATGAAAGTAGCCTTCGCGACCACCGGTAAACAGCAAATCTGAAGCAGTCGTGAGCATTCCGCTGTCGCTCACGTCGAATTGGTCATACTCCCACACCGCCTCGCCGGTTTGCGGATCCATCGCCTTCAGGGAAGCGTGCCCGACTTCGTTGGTCCAGTTATTAATCGGATTGGTGCGACCGATGCCAATGGTCGGCGCACCAGGCGCCGGGGCCAGTACCGTGAAACCACCGCCAAGAAAGGCACGACCAGGTTCATATTCAGCTTCTTCAGCGGCATAAATAGTAGCGTAGTCTTTCCAGGCACTGAAATAGAACAAGCCCGTGCGCGGAGAGTAGGATGGCGGGTACCAATTGGTGCCTCCCTGATTGCCCGGATAGGTAGGCATGCCTTCTGGTTGCGGAGTCGGAATCGGCCGGCCGTTTTCATCAAGGCCACTGGACCAATTCACGGTGACATAGGGTTTGCCCTCCAGGAATTTACCAGTTACCCGGTCCAATACATAAAAATAACCATTCCGATTCGCCCACATCATTACCTTGGATGGCGTGCCGCGCCAGACCATGTCTGCCAGTATGGGCACCTGCACTGAATCGTAGTCATAACCGTCGTTCGGGGTGAATTGGAAATACCATTTCAATTCCCCACTGTCTGCGTCCAGCGCGATTACCGAGTCGGAATAGAGATTGTCACCAGGGCGCTGCCCTGCATTCCAGTCGGGTCCGGGATTGCCGACGCCCCAGTAGGTCAGGTTCAACTCTGGATCGAACGAACCGGTAATCCACACTGGCGCTCCGCCATATTGCCAGTCATCAGCATCCCAACTGTCGTGGTTTGGTTCTCCCGGCGCTGGAATGGTGTAGGTCTTCCAGACCTCAGCACCAGTATTCGCATCATAGGCGGCAACATAACCGCGTATCCCGAATTCACCGCCACCAACACCTACGATCACTTTATCTTTCACCACAAGCGGCGCCATGGTAACGGAGTAGGCAAGATTTACATCACCCACTTCCACATTCCACAATGGCTCACCGTTTATCCGGTCAAGAGCAACCAGGCGCGCATCGAGTGTGCCCATATACACTTTGTCACCAAGCACGGCGACACCGCGATTGTTTGCGCCACAGCACACCCTGGCGTTTTCTGCAGGCACATGACGATATTTCCAGAACACGCGACCGGTGACGGCATCGACTGCCATCACGCTATTCGGACGCTCTGTGACATACATGACGCCATCTACGATAATCGGATTGGATTGCCATGCGCCAAATACCTGATTCTGCAACATCCATTTCAGCTCAAGCTCACCCACATTCTGCGGAGTAATTTGATCCAACTGGCTGTAACGTTGACTGGAATAGCCACCGTTATAGGTAAGCCAGTTTTCGGGTTCATCCGCTGCATTCAAGATGCGCTCGTAACTTACCTGGGCTGAGGCAGAGGCAGCGCAGAGCATGCTGGCAAGTAATGCATAGATCGCTTTGTTACGAATACCGGATTTCATTGCAAACCTCGCAGTGTGAGCAGATAACCGACTACGTCGGCGACCTCTTCGCTGGTGAGAGTAGTAGGTTGTTTGGAAGGCGCATCGCTAATTTCATAACGCACAATATCTGTTTTAAGCAGGGAACGCAGTCGTTCTTGCGAATCGATGATTTGAACTGAGTATGTGTCTTCATTCAAACGACGTCCGACGACAGTTTCCTCATTGCGCGTCACGATGCGCACGGGACGATTAATGGGCAGCAAGGCGGTGGCAGGATCCAGCAGATTCATCTGCAATGATGATGGCGTACGCTGCGCACCTATACTGGTGAGATCAGGCGCTGTGCGCGGACCAATACCGTTGACGCGATGGCATGAGGCGCACTCGCCCTTGCCCTCGAACAGTACTTTGCCACGTTCAGGATCGCCAATCTTTATAGCTATTCCGCTGGGGTCGAAACCTGCGCGAATGTAGGCGATCACTCCACTTAATTCCTCATCCCGCAGTGCAATCGCAGGCATGCGACCTTCTGCAGCACCGCCAGTCACAATTGCACGCAGATCATCATCGGAAGTCGCAGTACGAAATACTCCGCGGCGCAAATCGATACCGTCGATAGTGTCACCTTGCGGACCATGACAAAGCGCACACTGTTGGGTATATACGCGCAAGCCTTCGGCAATTGCTTCGGAAGTATATTGATGATCGCCATCTTCCTGCGCCAGGGTTGAGTTCAAATTTAAAGCCAGCGTAAGCAGCAGAAAAGGTAGCAATGCACCGGGCGTGCGCCCAGGCATTTTAGTTTTCGAATTCATTTGCATTGGAAACATATAGGAGACTCGCAATTGAAAATTAATCTTTTAATCATGTGACCATCTAATACGTACTAGCTTACTCAGGTTCATCAAAGGCATAATAAGCGCCAGCCGCAGATTTTGTTGGCGCAAATTTTCCCCGTGGATTTCCGATTTTACTCCAATGGACATTGTAGGAAAACTCACACACCTGAATTGAGAGTAGAGTAACGGTATGAGCAGCACCAGATCAACTGGCATTCCACACATCGGGTATTGGGCATGAGCAGAATGCCGATCGATACTAGCCTGCCGAGGTTTCTGGTTATCGATGATAACCCGGATATCACCGATATTATCGAAACGATTGCCAGCGAAACCGGTTTCGCGGTCCGCTGTGTGAATGACTATCGAGAGATTCGCAGTACTTATCGCGATTTCGATCCAGAATTGATTTTTCTGGATCTTGATCTTGGCCTTGATGATGACATGGATCTTTCGGAAAAAGGCTACGATGGGTTGACGGTGTTCAAATTTCTCGAAGAGCAAAATTGTATCGCGCGCATTGTACTGGTTAGCGGTATGGACAAGGAAAAGCGACAAGTAACCAAGAATCTCGGGAGGGAAATGAAATTGAATGTGATTGGCAGCGTGCCAAAACCGTTCTCAATCGAAAAGATTGAAAAGCTGTTGATGCAATTAAAGCGCGACCAGACTGCGACCGACCTGTGAACTTTTAACAATTCATGCAGGACTAGATATACCGCAGCTATAAACAAAAAGGGGCAGATAAATCTGCCCCTTTGCTTTTGCAAGAACGATCGAACGCAGCCGAATTAGCTGCGCGCTTCTTTGCTCAATTCAAGCAACTGCTTGCGCCCTCCCACTATCCCACGGCAGTTTGCCGCACCACAATCACAAGGGAATGTGCGAAACAGATAATCCTCGGTTCGCGCATAATCCAGAGTAACAAAATCACCAGGAAGGATCGGCTTCAGCGCAATAAACACTCGCTTGTGCAAATCAACGTACGTGTTCGGATCACAGCTATGCAGCAACTTGCCGTAAAAATATGGATCATGCAGATGCAAGTCTTCGGCAATTTGCAGTGAGAACAAAGTAACTTCATTGCTGAAGAAACCACTGACACCGAATACAACATCTCCCGCTTCGAATGACACAAGGCTGGTTACGCCTTCTCCCACTCCATCTCCAATGTAGCCAATCTGGAAGTTGTCACGAGTCGGTTCATTCTGGAAACTTGGTAATTGATCCGGATAGAACCGGATTGCATCACCACGCATGCCATTAATAGAACGCTTCTGTGTCAGCTTCCATGTTTGCTTACCAGAACCGTTTAACCCCGATTCTGAGATCAACTCAACGCGATTACTTTTGGTTTTCATGATTATTCCTTATCGGTATTGCGCGTGTGCTGCTGTTGCCAGCAGCTTTTCATGTTTGCCGATTACACCAGGAATCTGGTGCGCTCCCTGGCAATACACTCCATCTACGAGAATACTTTTGTACTCTGCTCGAACAGTAGTTGGGTTGAAAAGTTGATTCATCTTGCTCTATATCTCCTTAAAGATTGTGTGCTGATAAGCCGAGGCAACAACATGCCCTCGATACGAAAAATATCGTGATCAGCTTTTACGCTGTTGGCTGGAATTGATTAAAAGAAGGTCGAAACGAGAGCTTAACAAGAGTTCAGTCACGAATGGCAAAAAAATGCCATGAACGTGCAGGCACGGACGCAGTCACTACAGAACCTACCCGAGAGGTAGCTGGAGTAGTAGGCAGCGAATATGCTCACCTGTCTTTCCCTCAAATCGTACTTACTCAATATCAGTCAATTCCTATATCTTCCTCACGGAGTGGAAGACGAACCAACCACGAGGGCGAGAGGGGTTAAGGTTCCGTCCGGTGGCGTGCATATGGTAGTACAATTAGACTAAAGTGAAAGGATTTTTTTCGGATTGCCGGATTTATTTTTCTAATGATTTGACGGTGGCTGGATTATGACGACAATCGATCCCATCCCGACAGGATTGTCAGGACCATTGGCGCTGAGACCAGGTCTTTATTTTTGCTACAGCGGCCGCAATTCGAGCGGCGTGGCACTATCCCGACTTCCGACCAGCAGCGCAATGATGGCGTCACCCCAGGTATATTTGGCCCGCATCAGCTCATTGATGCGCGCTTGCTTGTCTTCCCGGATATGCGCACTGTAGCTCACCCGGCCGCCATTGCGGGTCAGATCAATCGCTGTCGCAGCCAGCGCTCGTGCTGACCAGCCAGAGCTGGTATCGCTGGACCGCAGATACTGGAACCCCTCATCGTCCAGTATCCACAGTCGAGTAGTAAGCTCGGCCCCCGTTGTATCGCGAGTATGCAATTCCACTACTTCGACTCGCTCAGATGCCACAATCTGCATACCAAAGATGAGCGCAGCAAGCAGGAACACACTGCCCAACGTCCAATACAGGATCTTCATAGTAACTCTCGATCAGGCACGACGGATGGCGCCAAGTTGGGAGAAGTATACGGAAGGAAAGGAATCAGGCCCAGCGCTAACTGGCACAAAATCCAGCTCTGGCCAGCAGTGATGCCGGTTGCAGACCGGGATCACCGCCGTACAGAATAGTCGCAAGTTACTGGTGCATAGCTGCTTATAGCTTGATAAATGCCAATGCAAAATTGGGGTTCAATGGAATCACCAGCTGCTTTTGCACTGAGTCGTAGCACATGGAAGCGGCGCTTGGGATACCTGAAGCTATGATCTCAGCTGGCTGGCCGGGTCGGATGCGCGAAACACTGCCGAAGCGGACGCTACTCACATACTTCGTGCCATCTTCTGCGACTACAACGCCATCATTGCCACCTTCAACCGCATGCTCAGTGCTTATCAACTGACCGGCGGGGTTATAGGTAAGCACGGCATTGTCGCCAACATTCACCACCACGATGTTGCCGTCAAGATCGATAGCCACGCCATTTGGTGCAGCCAGAGGTGCACCATTAGCGAACGTAGACACCGTGCCATCAGGTGTTACCTTGTAAATGCTTTCAGGTTCACGTGTGTTCGACGCATACACAGTACCGTCAGCGGTGACTGCTATGCCATTCAATATGGTAGATCCAGGAATCTGCACCGAGCGCAAAGGCCGACCACTGGCGAGATCAAATGAGCGCACATAGCCAACGTCTACCGTGTACAACACGCCATTGCTGATCGCACTACCGAGCGGATGATGCAATTCCAGTCCGTCGCGTGTCGCGCCGATCCACTTTGCAGTATGCACGCTGCCATCAGGATTGATCAGCGACACGAAACCGTCATTCTCAGTGCCATCACCACGCTCACCGTTGTTCATGGCCAGGATCAGGTTCTTGCCTGGATCGAAAGTGCAACTTTCAGAAAAATGGAAACTGCCGTATACCTTGACGTTGCTGGACATTGGCACTCTGACGCCAGCCTCATTGACTGAACCTAGTGGCTCGCCGGCAGTAAATTCCTGCGCCTGGACCGACAGTGTGAACGCTGAGAACGCTAAACCGCAAACTACCTGTGTTGAAAATGACCGCATTGCAACTACCACTCCTTTCATTTATTGGATTTACTCGGCAGAGTACTATACGGCAATCACGTAATTCAAGGTAAGGCGACCGGCCCTGAATTTGTAATTTTGGTTTACACAGTTTGAGGCAACTGCCATCTTCTCCAGTCTGCCAATCCGGAACTTCTTGCATGCACCCTCTACCTTGTTTCAACTATGTCTTCGCCCTGGTGTCTTGGCTCCCCTTAACGAGCCTACACGCGCAAGATTACGTTAGTCCCCGTACCGAGTACGGTCACCCTGATCTGAGGGGTGTCTGGAATTTTTCTTCACAGACGCCACTGGAACGTCCTGATCGCCTTGCTGATCAGGAATTTTTCACTGCTGCAGAAATCGCCGACATACTGGAACGACGCGAAGCCTCAACCACTGCCAGCATGGAGCGCGAAGCAACAGTCGCAGCACAGGTACTCAGTACCAGCAATGCAAGCTCGGTTGGCTCGGTGAACAACTTCTGGATGGATCGCACGACCTTGGATGAAAATGGCAGGACCTCCCTGATCGTCCACCCGCGCAATGGCAAACTCCCGGAATTGCAGGGGGGTATTGTCGTGCAGCTTGGAGACGAGTCCGGAATTACCGAAATACCCGGCACGCGTCCGGTACGTTATACCCATGGCGGCATTGGTCGCGACGGCCCCGAAGATCGCGGCTTGTCTGAGCGCTGCATCATATTCAATTCCGGACCACCACTCATGAGCGGTCCTTACAACAATCTGATTCAGATCTTCCAGAATCGGGATCATGTCGTCATTCTGGCGGAGATGGGCTTTGACGCACGCATCGTCCCCTTGCAGAAAAGCGATCTGGTCGATGCGGCGATAACCATGTGGTCTGGCGACTCTCGCGGATATTTTGAGGATGATACGCTGGTCGTAGAGTCGAGAAATTTCACCGACAAGATTGCGAGCCTGGGATTACGGCAGGAAGCCTATGGCAGCGCCAAGGACCGATTGCTGATCGAACGCTTTACACCAACAGCTGCAGGCAAACTGAACTATGAGTTTACGATTGACGACCCCGCCACCTTCAAGGACCGGCTGACCGTGTTGATGCCGATGACCAGGATAGATTCCCAACTCTATGAATATGCATGTCACGCGGGCAACTATGCAATTGGCAATATCCTCAAAGGCGCTCGAGCCGACGATGCTGAAGTTACCGACAGCGGGCAACAATCTTCCGAGCAACTGCCATATAATAATGCAAACTTTACGTCTTAGAACGTTGCAATCGGGTTGAGCGGCGAACCCATTCCCATTTCGATGCGCAGCGGCGCTGCTGTGAACAGGAATTGGTAGCGCTGCAATTGCCTGGCCACCTCCGCCACTCGTTCAAAATCCAGATTGTCGAATATCGACACTCCCAATGACACCAGCGCCAGACTGTGCAAGGGCAGAAATACTTCCGGGATACCACTGGGTGCCACATCATTCCACATGTCATGGCCAATCATGGCAACTCCCCTGTCTTTGAGGAAATAAGCGACATCGGCGTGGTAACCGGCAACTCCTTCAGAGGTTGGCCAGGCACCCAGTGCTTCGCGTCGCTTCCAGCGCCCGGTGTATAGCAAGATCACATCACCTGGCTCCACAGTAACTCCTTGAATAGCCTCCAGAGCTACCAAATCGGCATAATGAATCGCCGTGCCCGGCTCCAGCCAGCCCTCAGCCGTGGCCTTGCCTGGGAGCAAGGTAGCATCAAATAAAATCGCCCGAGTCAGAATGCCGTCTTTATGTACATTGATACTGCCGCGCGGACAACCATTGGCGGCCTCTACTTCCTGATAAGTCAGTCCGTTGTAGCCCTTCCCCTCATACATTATGTGGCAATTCACGGCATCAAGATGACTGTGGATGGTGCCGTGATAACTGCCGGTGTATTGATAGCGGTCAGAAGCACCGGTGGGACTTACTCGCAATACCTCCCGGGTCAGCACCGCCGAGGCATCCACCGCCTCTTCCTGATTGACATCGTGCGCCAGTGACACCGAAATACCTTCGGTTACCAGCGCAACTGCCTGCTTGCGTTTCGCCGGTGTGATCAGATTCGCGGCACCCAGCTCATCCTCGTCACCCCAGCGACCCCAATTAGACAACTCTGCCATGGCGCGTTGAAAATCAGCCTGGGTATTCATCGGCGGATGGGATTGAGCGATCGCTGTCGTTGGCAGTTGCCATACCACGAGTACGCCTACGGACAGGATTAAACGAATGCTTTTATATTGCATATTGAACTCCCACAAGAAGCCTTAACAATAACCCGCGTTTAGTGCTGCCACCAACAAATTTCCGCAATGAATTGATGAGGCAAGGGTCCGACCATAACCCAAAACGACAGATAACGTTGGTGATGCGTCGAATACCAAAGGCTGCAGCAGAACCTACTGCCTGGTATCGCGAACCTCGCAGTGAGGTCACGGTGTCGAGAGAGGGCCTTTTTCCGGACCCGCGGCTGTTGCATGGCCTTCCCGTGGCAACTATTATGGCGCTGACACCATTCGCTATGCACGCATTGCCAAATATTTGAAAACTGGTGAATGACTGAAGAACAGGGTAATTGGCAAGCGCAGCGTGTTACCTTGCAGCCTTGCAAACTAAAAATGGAGTCGTAAGCCAATGTCCATAATCACGCGCAAATTCGCAATAGCATGCAGCGCTCTGGCGCTCACAATTGCACCAGGTCTTTACGCCCAGTCCGCTAACCCCTTTGGTATACCCGGTGACAAAACCGCAAATCCGGCGGCCAATGTCGTGGCTGCGTCTGGTTCCCGTGGTCAGGGTTGGCTGGAACAGGGTCGTTCAGAAGTTCTTGCAAGACACGGCATGGTCGCCACCAGTGACCCTCTGGCAGCAGAGGCTGGACTCGAGATATTGCGCAACGGCGGCAATGCCATCGATGCGGCAGTCGCCGCCGCAGCCGTGCTTGATGTCACGTCGCAAAACGATACCGGTATTGGCGGTGACCTGTTTGCTCTGGTGTGGAGCGCACGCGACCAGCAACTCTACGCGTTGAACAGTGCCGGTTGGGCCCCTGCGGGCTGGTCTCTGGAATTCTTCACCGAACAGCTCAAAGTTACCCGCATGCCTTCCAATACAGTGAATGCCGCGACCGTACCCGGCGCGATTTCCGGCTATGACGCCCTGCTGCAACGCTTTGGCACTATGGGCTTCGAGCAAACATTTGCGCGCGCCGTACAGATTGCCGATGAGGGCTGGGGGCAAGCCGAGCGCCGCCATCAGGACTTGCAAAGTGTGCAGGACAAACTGCTGGCTGATCCTGATTCAGCCGCCGTGTTTCTGGCCGATGGGGCCGTGCCGCCCCTGTATAGCATCATTCGTAATCCGCAATTGGCAGACGCTTTGCGCCTGATTCAGGCGGGTGGACGCGATGCGTTTTATAAAGGCGCAATTGCCGATGCAATCGTCGCCAAAATCCAAGCCAATGGCGGCGTGATGAACCATGCCGACCTGGCTGAATTCGAATCGGAATGGGTGCAACCTATCTCTACCAATTACCACGGCTATGACGTATTTCAACTACCGCCTCCAGGCCAGGGTTTTGCTGCGCTGGAAATGCTGAACATCCTCGAAGTATGCGCACCCAAACACAATGTAAATCTCACCGCCCTTGGACCATCCAACCCCGATTACTGGCATTTGCTGGTGGAGGTGAAAAAACTCGCTTATTCCGACCTGCAGGCCTATAACGGCGACCCCTTGTTCTCAGCTGTCCCGGTGGAGAAACTGCTTTCCAAATCCTATGCCGCCACCTTGTGCGACCGCATCGACATGGACCAGGCCGCAGAACCCTCAGTTAAAGGCGGTCTGGACGGTGGCACGATCTACCTCACCACAGCCGATCGCTGGGGCAACATGGTGTCGTTCATTCACAGTGTATTTTCGGTATATGGAAGCGGCGTCACCGTCCCACCCTATGGCATGATCCTGCACAATCGCGCCTCGGCATTCTCGCTGGAGGCTGGTCACCCGAATGTTGTGGCACCACGCAAACGCCCGTTTCATTCGATCATCGCTGGCTTCGTCATGAAGGACAACGCGCCGTTAATGACGTTCGGCAATATGGGCGGATCGGTGCAACCCGAGACTCATGTTCAACATATGGTGAATGTGATAGACAACGGCATGAACATCCAGATGACGACCGATGCCGCCCGCTTCACTCATAGCCAGAATTCCAACACGCTGTCGCTGGAACACAATCTGTTTGAGCTGGTCGGTCCGGCGCTGGCGGCGAAGGGACACGAAGTGCGCTCGGTAGATGGCGGTAGTGTCGGTGGCTATCAGGGTATTCTGTTCACCAAGGATCCAGCGCTTCCCGAACCTGTCTTCACCCCGGAAAGTATTGCTGAAGATCACCCGGTAAACGGCGTCTACCGGGGCGGCTCTGACCATCGCAAGGATGGGCAGGCTGTAGGCTGGTAGCGGTAACTCGTCACAACTGCACTCAGGTCGCTCTGGGTGCAGCCAGCCAACCTGCTGGACCCACCTGATAGTAGCTCACCAGTTCCGCATACAACTCAGCATGTTGTGCCTGCAGCTCACGTGGTTTCTCGAAAAATGTTTCGGTGGCCACGGCAAAAAATTCAGCCGGGTTAGTGGCACCATACTGATCCAGCAAAGACCCGGCGCCACCCTGCGCCCGTGCCTGCAACTCAGTGAATTCCGCCGCAAACACCCGCGCCCAATTTTTGTAAGCGCCGCGTGTGCGTAGCAGCGGTGCGCCATTACTCGCACCATCTTCATGATCCAGTGCATGGGCAAATTCGTGCAACACCACATTGTGACCGTCGCTGAAATCGGTAACACCATGCTGCACATCATCCCAGGCGAGCACGATCTTGCCATCGCCCCAGGATTCCCCCACCAGTACTTGCTCATGAGTGGACACGAGGCCGCCTTCGTCCTGATGTTCATGCGCCACAACAAACGTAGATGGATACACAAGCACCGAGCGCAACAGTGGGTAGCAACCGGTATTTCGATTCAGCAGCAGCAAGCAGGCATTGGCCGCAATCGTGACGCGGATTACGTCATCTATTTGTTGCCCGGCACAACCGACGAAATTTTTGTCCGCAATGAATTGCTTGATCAGATTTTTCAGTTGTTCCTGTTGCTCTCTGCTCAAGCCGGCATAGATCGGCAATGCTCTGCGCAACAAGGATTCCCATGCTCGCGGAAATACCTGCCTTCGAATACCTTGCAGGCGCAATCCAGGCCAGAACACCTGATGAAAAATGACCAGGGCCAGAATCAGCAATAAACCGGCGACAGCGAGCATGGAACTTGAGGGCATCTAATTGCACAGTCTGTCAGATAAGCAGCAACGGACACTATGAAGCAAACATCGACGCGAATTCAACCCGAATGATGCGCCGCATTTGTCTTTGTTGCGGGACAGCGGCACACTGTCTTGTCAGATTCTTTAACGGATTCACGGGGGTGCACTATGGGTGGCCGAAAAACTGAGTATTCCGTCGAGTTGCATACCGACCAGCTGGAATGGCTCAAGAAAATGCGATTAGCCTATGGCTTGTTTGATGAAAGCAAAGCCCTGCGAGTGATATTGGACTATGTGATGGAAACAGCCGATCCAAGTGTCATTTTCGAAGAAATACGTTGCAGCCACTGTCACCGGGTCGGCAATCAGGATTGAGCCTGGAAAAAGCTGTCTGACACCTTTTTCCCCGCTGCCAGGTTTGATTGACCTCATCCCTGGGTAGTGAAGCTCCCTCAGCTTTGATAGTCTTTCCCTTCATTTTCACGCGCCAGCAGCGCAAAAGGGTGTTGCATGCCTTCCTGTATATCTATCCGAAACTACCTGATGCTGATGTTGCTCTGTGTCCCCACCACAACTCTGCTGGCACAGAGCGCTGACAGTCTGTCCATGATCGAAAAATTAAAGAACCTGCAGTTCGATCAATTAGGCAACCCGCAAATCCAGTCCAATTCGATACCTCCGGTACTGAGTACGGCAGCAGCGCCACACCGCATGCTGATCATTCCGGTGCAGTATGCCAATCGTGACTTCGATCGCTTCGCGGGCGAACCCGGTGCGGACGCACGTAATCAGGACTACCTGCAAAACCTGTTGTTTGCTGAAGACCTGCGGTCACCGCAGCCAGATACCCTCTCCCACTATTACCATCACCAGTCGCAAGGCAGGTATGCCGTCACCGGTAGCGTATTTCCCATAGTCACGGTGGACTTGCCGTCGGACTACTACGGTGAACCCATCCAGAACTCGGATGGTTCGTGGCGCAACGATATCCGTTCGGAAGAACTGGTGGAGCACGCGCTGGTCGCCGCCGTCGCACAAGAACCGAACTTCCCCTGGCACGACTACGACGTGTGGGACCCAATGGACTATGACGGTGACCAGATTTATGCCGAGCCCGACGGTTACATCGATCACTTCGTGCTCGTGTTCGCCGGCAAGGACCAGTCATCATGCCAGGGCCTCTTCAGCCTGCAGTTGAAATTCACCGCCGACGCCCCCGCCGATCTGTATTCCCGGTTACAGGCGCAGGAACAGGAATGTGCGCAGCGGATCTGGCCCCATCGCTCCTACGTCAGCAAGAACAACGGCAAGGGCCCCGTGGTCGAGGGCTTCATGAATCGGCGCGGTGGTGTGTCGCTGGTGGACGGCTTGTGGGTGTACGACTACAACATGCAGTCGGAATACACCGAGGTGTCCACCTTCATTCATGAATTTGGACATTCGCTGGGCCTGCCGGATATCTATGCGGCTAGCACCAACAACTCCACCGGTTCCTGGGAAGCCATGAGCGCTACCTCCAGCCCCGTGCCCCAGGAGCTGAGCGCCTGGTCCCGCATGATGCTGGGCTGGATGCAGCCCTGCATCATCACGCCACGCAGCGCCGGCGGGTCCAAAGTGCAGTCGGTGTACCTGAAAACCATGAATGACTGGGTTGAAACAGCAGGTACTGAGCCTGCTGAGGAGCTGTGCGACAGCGCCATGGTAATCCTGCCACCCAAGATTCGAGAATTGCGCATGGGTCCGTTGGCAGCGAACAACGGTATGCAGGCGGCTTATACCGGACAGGGGAATGATCTTAATCACTTCCTGTCACGCACATTTGATTTGCGGAGTGCCACGGCAACTGACTTGCTGCTCGAGTTCGACGCCTGGTTCGAGATAGAGGCGGACTGGGATTACCTGTACATCGAAGCATCCACCGACGGTGAAAACTATGTACGACTGCTGCCAGTGGACAAGGAGTCAGCGACAGATACGAACAGCGTCATGCCATCACAGCGCGGCCATGATGGCACTGGCACGGTTCCCGGTTTTACCGGTCGCAGTGGCGATCTGGACGGCGATGGCCGGGTCGAGAGTGCTGCCGGTTGCGATATTAGCCAGACCCGCGCACTGCCGGAAGACCAGATCGGCGAACAAGCAGCCGATCCCTGCGAGAACTCGGAATGGATTCACGCCAGCTTCGATTTGGCGGACTACAGTGGCCAGCAAGTGGAAATTCGCTTTCATTACTTTGCCGATCTCGCCGCGGTGGAAGACGGTGCATTGATTGATAACGTGGCAATTGCGGCGCTGGGATTCCGGGATGATTTCGAACAGAGTGAATTCAATGGCTGGCTGGTGGAAGGCTTCACCCTAAGCAGCGGCAGGCATGATCTCGCTGTACCCCACTACTACCTGCTGGAATACCGTGACCCTTATGAGCAATTTGCGGCGGCACGTAATTACGACAATAACATCGCAAAACCTGGTTTGAGTTTCTTCATGGACCCGGCAACTGCACAGATGCAGGCGGTGGATTTTCGTTATCGTCCTGGCGTCCTGTTGTGGTACTACAATGGGACCTACCTGTGGAGCCAGAATGAACCAAGCGAATTCGGTCCAGGCAATGGCTTCCTGTTGCTGGTAGATTCCACACCGCAGGAATTCGAGCTGCCGTCGGTGCCATCGAGCTATTACAAGAATGATGACGGCTGGCGCTTCTATGAATTTAATGAGGATGCCCAGGCTTCCCTGCGTCAGGGTTTTCTCGATGTCATGTGTTTTCAGCGCCGACCCGACTACTATCCACTGGACCTCAGCAGCACCGACAAGGACACTTGCGGCAGCAGTGGCGTCCCTGCCGGCGAGAATCTGCGCTTCGAAGGGCGCCAGTTACTCTATGGCTACACGCTGATTAACGAACTATTACCCGGAGCGGCCCGAGACCCGTTTAAAGCCATGGGCACCTTGTATGATTACCGGCTCGGCCGCGATGGCGTCAGCTATCGCCTGTATGACCGCATGCTGCGCAACGCCCATTCTGCCGACGCTCCATTTGCGCTGGGAGACTTCAGCAATGGTCTGCAGTTTTATGCGATCGAGAATGGTGAGCTGCGTCCGGCCTCAGGTCGGGATTTTACTGGCGTGAACAGCTTCAGTGATCGCGCTCCAGCCAGCTACCTGAATCCGCACCTGCCCTTTGGCAGCGCCAACATTCCTGCGGCCGGTTTGAATTTCGATTTGGCAGCACCGGGAAGCGCCGCACCCGATGGCGCGAAAGTGAAAGTGTATTTCAGCTGGGATCGATAACAGACAATTTCCATAAACTCATGCGCGCGCACCAAAGCATTACCTCGAGGTTAACAATGCCCACCATCCTGAAACTTGCTCTACATCTGGTATTCGGATTTTGTATTTGTGCGCAATCCGTTTTTGCACAGGCAATACGCACGGTACCGGCCGATGACGCGCAGCTTGCTTATGCTGTTTATAAGGAGCTGATTGAGTACAAGACTACAGCGTCCGAGCAGAACAACACTATTGCAGTCGAGGGCATGGCCGCCTGGTTGCAGGCCGCCGGTTTCGCCGCCGAAGACGTGTTTATCGGTGGCCCATTGCCCCACAAGGGCAATCTGGTGGCCCGCTACCGTGGCACCGGCGCCAAGGAGCCGATAATTCTGATGGCGCATATCGATGTAGTAGAAGCGGAGCGAGCTGACTGGAACCTGGATCCATTTGTCCTGAACGAAGACGAAAACTATTTCTATGGCCGCGGCACCATCGATGACAAAGCCATGGCAGCTATCTTTATAGCTAGCATCATACGGTACAAACGCGAAGGCTTCGTGCCAAATCGTGACATAATCGTTGCGCTCACATCAGACGAGGAAACTGGCGGCAGCAACGGCATAAACTGGCTGCTGGAAAATCATCCCAGCTTGATTGACGGCGCATTCGCCCTTAACGAAGGTGGTTACGGCCAGTTGTGGGACGGCGTGCCGCTCTCGAATACGATTCAGGTTGCCGAGAAAATTTTCGCTTCGTTTCAAGTAACAGCCAGAAACCCCGGCGGCCACTCTTCCTTGCCGCGCAGCGACAATGCCATTTACGACCTGGCAGAGGCGCTACTGCGCATTCGCGATTTCCAGTTTCCAATCGAACTCACGAACACGATGCGCATGAGCTATCAACGCCAGGCGGAAATCAATAGCGGACAACGCGCCGACGATTTCCTGGCTCTGCTGCAAGATCCGATTCCCGAGGCAGCACTGAATCGATTAACCAGTGAAGCCGCCATCAATGCACAACTGCGCACCACTGCGGTGGCAACCTTGCTGGATGGAGGTCATGCTAACAACGCGTTACCGCAAACAGCGGTCGCCACGGTGAATGTACGCATGATGCCAGGATCTGATCCGCAAGCTGTGCTGCGCACACTGACCGAAGTCGTCAATAATCCGGATCTGGAAGTAGAGTATCGCGGTGGCGGCGATTTCTCCGAACCGTCTCCGCTTACAGAAGAAATGCTGAGCGCTGTTGAAACCATAACCGAGCAGCTCTGGCCCGGTGTCACGGTCATTCCCATCATGTCCACCGGCGCCACCGACGGGGCGAAAATGCGCAATGCTGGCATCCCCACATATGGTGTGTCAGGCTTGTTTGTGGACCGTGAAGACATGCGCATTCATGGGCAGGATGAGCGTCTGTTAAAAACATCGTTTTATGGCGGATATGAATTTCTGTATCGACTGGCAAAGGAATTAAGTACCGACTGATTGCGGCCCGTCTTGATAAAAATAAGGAAGCAGCATGTTTAGTTGGCTGGAAACTACTGGCGTGGCATTGTGGGTAGGCGAGTCCCTCTGGGGCTACCCTATTTTGCTCAGTTTGCATGCGGTTGGTCTGGCTATCGTGGTTGGCATATTTGCGATGCGGGATCTGCGCTTGCTCGGCCTGTTCCCCGGGATCGCGCCTACCGTGTTTCTGCCACTCGGCAAGCTCGGCTGGAGTGGCTTTATCGTCAATGCCATTTCCGGCGTGCTCCTGTTCACATCACAGGCAGTAACCTTTGTTGGCAATACTGCATTCCTGATCAAGATCAGTTGCATCATCATCGCCATGTCAGTGGCAGGCATCATCCAGTCACGACTGCGCGTTGAAGCTGCAGCAAATACCGGACTCTCAGCAATCAGTAACTCTACCCGGGTGATTGCTGCGATTTCCCTCTCACTATGGGCTGGCGCCATTGTCGCCGGCCGTTTGGTCGCCTATCTCTAAGCGGAGCCAGCTATGTTGGAATGGATAGCAGCATTCATCGTCGACAGTCCCCTCACTATGTGGGTTGAGGCAACCTATTGGATCTGGCCGATACTGGAGATTACTCATTTCTTCGGCTTGTCGTTGTTGCTGGGTGGATTGATCATTATCGATCTGCGTCTTGCCGGGCACTTCAAGGCGCTGCCCCTCATTGCTACCCATCAGTTATTACCGTTCGTCTTTATTGGCTTCGGATTGAACCTGATCACCGGAATACTGTTCTTCTATGGTGATCCGTTGCGATACGCGGTCAATATTGGATTTCAAATCAAGATGGCACTGGTGTTTTTGGCTGGATTGAACGCACTGCTGTATTACTGGAAAATTCACCCAGTGATTCACACCTGGAATTCGGCCAATGCAACGCCACCGATCGCACGATTCGTCGCCTATGCCTCACTGACGATTTGGAGCGGAGTGCTGGTATGCGGACGGCTACTGCCTTACGTGGGGGACACTTACGGTTAAGCGATACTTGTACAAGGTTTGCACACAGAAATATTAATTGTCTTTGCGTGGCAGGAAGATACGCGCAATCGTCTCGTCCTCGTGAAACATCAAATGCTTCAATGCGGCGAGCACGTGTAGTCCAACCAGCATTGCCAATACCAAAGCAGTATTCGCATGCACGAACAAAAACACATCAGTAATACCAGCCTTGCCCGGCGCCAGCCAGGCAAGCAATGGCCCGGAAACCAGCATCAACAGCAACAGCGCCAGCAGCAGATAGTGCGCAGTTCGCGCCAGATTATGGGTAAGCCTGGATTGACCGCTTGCGTGCGGATGGGCTACCAGAATTCGCCACGCGATTCTTGCCGCGAGCGGCAGCCAGAAAATCAACCCAAGAGCAATATGCAGAGAGCGCCGTGCATCCAGAGCCTCTTCTGCCTGGAAGGCAATACTCTTGCCAACAAACCAGAGAACGACTATAGCCAATGCAGTTGACCAGTGCAGGGCTATGGATATCCAACCAAACGAGTCCGGCTTATCAAACAGTGAACTTCGTTTGGTCATAACATCTGTTTACTGGGAAGGTACTGTTATTTATATTTCGACGGAAAGAACTTGATCATCGCACGTGAAGATTCGGCATCACATTCATAAGCGGCGATCTTGTAGCCCTTGGCCGCCGGAATCCAGCGCGTGGTATATGAAGCAGGCGCTCGCAGAAACATCGGATCCTCCACAGTCAGGGTTATACGCAGATCATCACCATCGCGCCAGTAACGCTCGGTAACTGTTTTCTGTGACGACGAGGGAATGCCATTGTAGTCATCGAATCCAGCGACATCGAACACGAAGTTGGTCGTAGTGACAATCAATGCATCGCCTTCGTAATGACCAACGGAAAATCCCTGTACGCTGAAGTCCACAGCGCTCGGTTGCCGACCGTCAAGCCAGACTGTGCGCAACTGATCGTCTTTCTCGTAGCGAAACAACACACGATCTGGCCATTGTGTTACTTCCATATGATAAGG